>OBOI01000045.1_pt1 | contig 50828 bp, 38 predicted proteins | sample 1670151 | NCBI WGS metagenome assembly OBOI01 (sample SAMEA104232303, study PRJEB22302) | sediment metagenome | biome: forest; feature: aquifer; material: sediment | place: USA | collected 2011-08-07 | depth 0.01 m | reverse complement strand
AGATCCCTCAATTCTCCAAGTAGCTTGGCCTTCTCTCCCCCTATCTCGCACAGCCTCTCTTGCTCATGCTCAAGGCGCTTCCGCACTTCCGCAAACTCCCGCAGTTTTTTTTCCTCAATGGACTGGCGATAATTCCGGACCGACTGCAACTTAAAGGTAAACATGGCGCCTTATCAATAAAGCAACGGGACAGGCAACGAATATCATGCTCCCTGCCCCGGCATTGGCTCAAAAAGGGCAAATAAATCAAGCTTCGCCTGCTCGAAAGACACTCGTTCTTCCATCCCCTGTCTGAGAAAGGCATTGACCCGGCCAATCATGTCGATGGCATAATCTATTTCCGGATTGCTTCCCTTCTGGTAGGCGCCGATATTGATCAGGTCTTCCGCTTTCTTGTAGGTGGCCAGAATATTTAAAAGCTCACCTGCTTTTTTTCTGTGCTCCTTATCCACGAGATCAACCATGACGCGGCTGATGCTTTGCAGGGCGTCTATCGCCGGATAATGATTCTTATGCGCCAATTCACGGGAAAGCGATATATGACCATCCAAAATAGACCTCGCCGCATCCGCGATGGGTTCGTTAAAATCATCACCTTCTACCAGGATGGTATAAAGACCGGTAATGCTTCCCTTACCCTCGATCGTGCCGGATCTTTCCAGCAGTTTGGGCAAGAGGCTGAAAACGGAGGGGGTATATCCTTTCGTGGTCGGCGGTTCCCCTACCGACAGGCCGATTTCCCGCTGGGCCATGGCAAATCTGGTCAGCGAATCCACCATCAGTAAGACATCGGCCCCCTGATCCCGGAAAAACTCGGCAACGGAAGTAGCCACATACGCCGCTCTCATCCTGATCAGGGGATGCATATCCGAGGCGGCCACTACTACCACCGATCTGGCCAATCCTTCCGGTCCCAGGTTCTTTTCGAGAAATTCCCTGACCTCCCGCCCTCTTTCTCCGATCAGACCGATGACATTGACATCGGCCTTCGTGTTTTTGGCGATCATCCCCATAAGCACGCTTTTCCCGACCCCGGAACCGGCAAAAATTCCCAGGCGTTGCCCTTTCCCACAGGTGAACAGACTATCCAGGGCTCTGATGCCGAAATCCATTGGTTCCTTGATCCGGCTTCTCTCCAAAGGATTGATCGTTTCGGCGTAAATAGGGTATTCATCTTCAAAATTACCAACCCCCTTACTGTCAATAGGATTGCCCAGACCATCAAGCACCCTGCCCAGCAGCTCTTTGCCGACCCTGACACTCGCCTTCCTGCCGAAGGACATTATTTTACATCCGGGACCCAGTCCTTGAAGACTTTCCAGGGGCATCAACATTATCTTGCCCTGTTTAAAACCCACGACCTCGGCGTCCATGAACCTTTCCCGACCGTTGGGCTGGATGCCGCAGACCTCGCCGATGGAAGCAGCAGGCCCCTGTCCCTCCACCACAAGTCCGGTAATCGCGCTTACCTTCCCGTACGTCTTGATGGGGCTCACCCGCTCCAAAAAGCGATGATATTTGGTAAAATCAACCGTCGCCAATTCCACTTATGATCTCCCGTGGCAACGCCATGTTGCCATCATCTTAGCTTCAAGGCCCCCTTTACTTCCTTGAGGCGCTGTTCCAAGCGGGCGTCAACTTCACCGACAACAGTATTCAACAGAGCGCCGCCCCTTTGAATCCCCGCATCCTCCTCAAAGGTGACATTTTTCATCCCATTGAATTGCCGAAGGAAATCCTCTTTCATGTCCACCATGAAAAGATAATCCTGCGGATTGAGGTAAATTTTCATCCCCTCCCGGTCAACAACGCTCGCTACCGCCTCTCTCAGAACATTTAAAATAATCCGGCTGTTTGTTGAGACCTCATCATAAATGACCCTCTCCGCAACCGCCAAGACCAGGCCCAACATCTGTTCTTCCGCGTCGGCAAACAACTTTTCCCTAAAATCTCCCACTTCCCGCAAAATCTGGGAGAGGGCCTTCATGGTCGTTACAATCTCTTCTTTTTGCAACGCTACGCCTGCGGCAAAACCATGATCATGGGCCTGCTTACGGGCCGCCTGCTCATCCACACCCTTCCGGGCACTATGGTCCGGAAAAACAGCGGCATCTCCGGAGTTGAAACTGCTTACTCGTCCTCCCTCCGGATATTGAGAGCGGCTTTGAACGGGAATTTCCGTGGTTGCCGGACGCACATTTCTTGCCTTGATTACTTTACTAGACAAAACCATCCTCGTCAGCTCCCCGCTGAATAACTATTTTACCATCGGTTTCCAGTTTCTTCGTAAGATCAACGAGCTTGCGCTGGCTGGCTTCCACTTCCGACAGACGGATTGGGGGCATCATCTCTATTTCTTCCCGCAACATTTCCCCGCCTCTTTTGGACATATTTCGGTAGATTTTTTCCCGCATCCCCTCCTCTACCAACTTTAGCGCTCGGGACATATCTTCACTGCTCGCCTCTCGCAATAATTCCTGGATACTTCTATCGTCAAGCTTCAGGACATCATCAAAATTAAACATGAAGTTCCGAATACTGGCAACAAGTTCTGGTTCAGTTTCCTCCAGCGCTGCCATAATAGCGCTTTCACAGGTGCGGTTCATGCGGTTGAGGATCTCGCCCATCACGCGGGCGCCGCCGATCCGCTGATCCGTTGTGGCGCTGGTAATAATCTCCTTTTCGAGGGTATTGGCAACTTCGTCAATAAACTCATACGGAACGCCCTTTAATGTTGCCATCCGTTTTGTAATCTCGCACTGCAGCGGCGGCGGAAAATGTTCAAGCATTTGCGCCGCCTGGTCGGTACGCAAGTGAACAAGAATTAAAGCAATAGTCTGGGGGTGTTCCGCCTTGGTAAAGTCAGCCAACACCTTGGGATCAACATCTCGTAATTTATCAATAATCGGATTGTCAAGATTCGATGTGCCAGAAATATCCTTCAGGAATTCCTCGGAATGCCCGTCTCCGAGCGCCTTCATGATCAGTTTTTTTGAGGTCTCGCTGCTCACGGAGAGTCCTTCCCACTGCTCTTTGGCAAGGGCGCAGAACTCCTCGGCAACGGAATTTACTGTTTCGGCGGCAACATTTGTTATGCGACCCATTTGTTTACCAAGCCTTTTGATTTCTGGCGGGCGGAGATTTTTCATAACCGCCGCCGCTAAATTCTCATCCAGGGATAAGAGCAGAACGGCCGCTTTTTCTTCATTCAACATCGGACAACCTTAAAAAATTAAGATATTATTTCAACCAGGTTCTTAATACTTCTGCAAATTTTTTGGCGTCGGCATCGGCCAGTTGCCTGGCAACATCTCTGCCCGTAAGCTCCTTGCCTTCGGTTGCTTCCGCTACCTGGTAAGCCTGGACACCCCCCGCCTGTGAAGACAGCGCCGCCATCATCGGTGGCATGTTAGCGCTCCTTGATATATCACGCGCCAGGATACCTCTGATTAAGGGACGGGCAAATAATAGCAGCACGGCAACCATGGTTATGAGGACCGCACCATATTTAATCAGGGGTGAAAACAGCACCAGGTTTTCATGCCATGACGTTTTTTCGAATGGTTCCGTTGCGGCTTCTACCCGGCTGAAAGGCATCTCAGTTACCACGACCTGATCGCCGCGCGCGGCATTTATCCCGGCCGCCTTCTTCACCAATTCCTCCAGGGAATCCAGGTCTTTTTTGGCGCGCGGCTGGTAAACCTCTACGCCCTTCTCATTTTTTTTGTATATACCGTCAATCAACACGGCCACCGAGAGCTTCTGTATCTCACCCACAGGCATTACCGTTTTATTTACCACCTTATTGATTTCATAGTTGATTGTCTCATCCAGTTTTTCCTGCCCACCATTATCGGACGATACGACTGCCTTTCCTGCAACAGACTGTGGTAGCGCAGTTTTATCCGTCTGCCGCTTGACGCTTCTAATCACCGGAGATTCGGGATCATACTTCTCCTCCATTTTCTCCGAAACGCGGAAATCCATTTCGGCAGAAATCCTCACCACCGCTTTCCCTTTACCCACCACACTTTCCAGCATGGACTGGATCGTGCCCACAATCTCCTTTTCCGTGCTCCTCTGATACTCCGCCTGAGCATTGGTCATCTTGGCAAATTTGGAATCGGCTTGGACACTGGAAAGGATGTTGCCCCTGCTGTCCACGACAATGACGTCCTCAGGGCTGATACCCTCCACGCTGCTCGCCACCAGGTGGACAATACCCTCCACCTGAGAAGAACGCAGTGTCTTGCCCTGCTTTAATCTGATCGTCACTGAAGCCGTGGCTTTTTTCTGCTGCTCCAAAAAAAGTGACTCACGGGGCAAGGCTAGATGAACACGGCTCTGCTGAATCTCCTCAAAACTGCTGATGGTCCGCGCCAGTTCCCCCTGCAGGGCACGGCGATAGTTGAGCTGCTGTTCGAACTCGGTTGCTCCGAGAGATTTAGCATCAAATATCTCGAAACCTACCCCACCTCCCTGCGGTAATCCAGCCGTTGCCATTTCCAATCTCAATTCGGCAACCTTATCCATGGGGACCGACACCGCATCCCCCGTAACGGATAATTTATAGGGCACCTTCTTTTCCTGTAATTTATTGACGATGCTGCCGGCGTCTTCACTGGAAAGGTTGGAAAAAAGCACCCGGTACTCGATCTGGCCGGTTAAGTAGACGAGGCAGGCCATGCTGGCCAGGGTTATAAAGGCTGCCAGCAGGATTGAAACCTTGCGGGCCTGGGTCAGAGAGGCAAAACCCGCCCCCAACTTTGTAAATAATTCCGAAAAGGGATCCATATTTATCGCCCAGCTATTGACCAATCAGATGCTGCCATGATGAACGGGATTAGTAAGTTCTGACTTACTAACTATACTTGGATTCTCATTACTTCTTGATAAGCGTCCATGATTTTATTCCTTACCTGCATCATCGCCCGGAAAGAAATATCCGCCTTCTCCAGGGCAACCACCGCCTCATGGATGTTGGTCGTTTTGCCCAGTTGGACCTCGGCAATTTTTTCATCGGCGTTGACCTGCAACTTGTTTATGTCGGCAATAACATCCTTCAGCATGTCAGAGAAGGTTGTCCCTTCATCCTGTCCCGCAGAAACAGAGGCAGACTTCGGGACGTTCAAAGACGGCGGCAATAAATCTCCGCCGCGGATCACCAGATCACTCATAATTTCATCATCCTCCCTTTTTTATTTACCCATGTCCAAGGTCCGCAAAGCCATGTTCTTGGTCGCGTCAAAGGCTGTCACTGCGGCCTCATAGTTTCTGCTGGCGGTTATCATGTCGGCCATTTCCATAATCGTATTCACATTTGGCTTGCCAACATATCCCTTGTCGTCGGCGTCAGGATGAGTAGGTTCGTACATCATTTTTACCGTTCCATCCTCGGCAATTCTGTCAATCTTGACGGCTCTGACGGCAGCGTTTAGGGCCGTGCCAAAAGCGCCAGCCACCGGCTCCGCCGTCAAAACCACCGTCTTCCTCTTGTAAGGACCGCCTTCCGGCGTCCGCGTTGTTTCCACGTTCGCAAGGTTACTGGCAATGACGTCCATCTTGGCGCGCTGAGCTGCCAACGCGGAACTGCAAATTCTGAAAGATGTAGAAATATCCATGTTATTTTAGCTCCCTCAATGCCGTATTAATGCCCTTAAATTTTCTCGACATTAATTCCACCGTCAAATTATACATCAAGTTATTTTCCGCTAAATTTGTCATCTCCCGGTCAATCTCAACCCTATCGCCCGTCTGATGAATCGGGAAATTGGCCTCTTTGCCGGAAACGGGCGTCAGATGCTTTTCATTCGTCATCATCATCGGTGCCGCGGCGGGGGGGCTTGACACGGCCTCAGCCAAACTGGCGGTGAAAGTAATATCCTGGGGCTTAAACCCAGGTGTATCAAGGTTAGCGATATTGGAAACGAGAACTTTATGTCTCGCAGCCCGATAATCAAGCATGCCTGAGAGAAGAGCAATTGTCTTACCAAATAAAGCTTGCATAGTAGTTTCTCCGCCAGTTGTCTTGTGAATATGGAAACACAAGCAAGTCACATACCAAAAATTACAACCGTTAGTCGTCAGGGATGTCGCAACCATATTCGTGGAGCTTATTCCTCATCGTGCGCACACTGATCCCCAAAATTTTTGAGGCTTTTGTCCGGTTGCCCTGAACCTTGTTCAAGGTGTCAAAAATGAGATTTTTTTCCATATCTCGCAGGGTCTGGTCCTCACCAGCAGCGGCGTGGCCAACATTTCCGGCCGGTGCAGCCGTTATTGCGCCCATGGCATATTCCAGGGAAAGATGTTCCGGTGTGATCAGGTTGGAATTGCAAACCAGGACGGCCCTCTCCATGACATTCTCCAACTCCCGCACGTTGCCCGGCCAGGGATAATTTTGCACCAAGTCAAAGGACTCTTTAGTCAATTCAGGTTTCTGCCGCTCGTTTATATGGCTATACTTATTTAGAAAATGTTCAACCAGAAGCGCAATGTCGCCGCTCCTTTCCCGCAAGGGCGGGATCTTCACGGGAATGACGTTCAACCTATAGTAGAGGTCTTCCCGAAAGGTCTTTTCCTCGATGCGCTGCTTTAATTCGGCGTTAGTGGTGGCAATTATCCTGACATCTATGGGAACCGGCGCTTTGCCGCCCAACCGGTCAACCTCTGATTCCTGAATGACGCGCAGCAATTTAGCCTGTAACTGAATGTCCATTTCGCTTATTTCGTCCAACAACAGGGTGCCGCCGTGTGCCAATTCAAACTTCCCTGATTTTTTTTGTAAAGCGCCGGTGAAGGCGCCCTTTTCATAGCCGAACATTTCACTTTCCAGAAGATTATGCGGGATGGCGGCACAGTTTACCGCCACAAAGGGCATATTTTTCCTACTGCCATGTCGATACACGTAACGGGCAAAAAGCTCCTTACCCGTACCACTCTCGCCGTAAATCAAAATCGTGGATTTACTCCGTGCTACATTTTTCAGGAGTTTCAGGATGGCAAGGATGGCCGGGTCATGGGTAATGATCTCCATTGCTGCGGGACACGCCTCCTCAACATTTCCCGCCTCGCTGTCCTTATTCACAACCAGAACATTTTTCACCGCAAATTCCAGATCATCCAGGGAAAAGGGCTTCATAATGAATTCCGCCGCCCCCTCTTTCATGGCCTCCACGGCCGTCTTAACCGTTCCATAGGCAGTAATAAGAATGACAGGGGTCTGAGGTGAAATTTTTTTTATGCCCCGGAGTACGTCCATGCCCGTCATCTTCGGCATCCGCATATCTGTAACCACAACCTCAAATTTACCCTTCTGAAACTTCTGCAGCGCATCGGCGCCGTTTTCTGCCGTTTCTACCTCGAAACCACAGCTTTCCAGCGATTCGGCCAGGGCCTGGCGCATGGACAGATCGTCATCGGCTATCAAAATTTGCTTCATCTTCGCCCACCATTAATAATTCACGTCTCCTGTCTGTCAATAAATTGGCGTGCTTTATTTGCCCCAATCGCTGGGACTAAATTGGCTATGTGCCCCGCTCATCCTTATTCCCAAAGGGGCAACAGCATGGTAAAAACCGTGCCGGCCGTGCGGCCCCGCTCCACGTGGATGGCGCCCTTATGCATATCCAAAATGTTATGGACAATAGCCAAGCCCAGTCCGGACGTCTTTTCGCGGGTGCTGAAAAAGGGATCAAATATTTTGGGCAGGTTTTCCTCTGGGATGCCGATGCCATTGTCGGCAAACATGATCTCCAGAAAAGGCGTAACACTGGCCCGGGGCTGACCGGAAGACGTGATTTTTGTTGAAATATCAAGACATCCGCCCTCCGGCATGGCCTGCAAAGCGTTTAAAGTGAGATTTAGAAACACCTGCTTCAGCATTTCTTCATCCCCCGGAACTAAAACATCTTTCGCCATCGGGCTAAAAATAAAAGATATATCTCCCTGCTTGGCTAAGGGCTCACTAAAAGACAGGGTTTCCCGCAAAAGAGCGTGAACATTGATGCATTCTAAACGGGGAATATTGGTTTTTGTGAATAAGAGGAGATTGGATATCTTGTTGTCCATATTTTTCACGGAAGTCAAAATCTTGGCAACCCGCTCCCGATCCCGTTCCTCCGGCATATCCTTCATCAGCAAGGAGGCAAAGAGTTCTATGCTGCCCAAGGGATTCCTTATTTCATGGGCGATATTTGCCGCCATTTCCCCCATAGAGACGAACTTCTCCGTCCTTTTGGCCATGTCTTCCAATTTCTCAATCCGCGAAATATCCCGCATGATGAAAACAGTCCCAAGGATTTGCCCGCTCCCGCTACGGGCGTTGACGGGGGAACCAAAGATTTCCAGGGTGCGTCCCTGCAATTTAACCTTATGACCTGCCTCACCCTGGAAGTACTCGGAAAAAAATATGTCCCGCCACATGGCAGGGGTAATGTCCTCAAAGAGCAGGCTGATATGCTTACCCTTGACCTCTTCTTCCGTTACCGCGGCAAATATACCGGCACAGCGGTTGACAGTCTCGATATTGCCCGCCAAGTCCGTTACAATTACGCCGTTAGTCAAGCTTTCCAGGATGTTCTGGAGATAATTTTTCATGTCTTCCTTGGCAGCGATAGTCGCTTCCAGTTCCAGGTTTTTAATTTCCAGCTCACGGTTGATGCTCGCAAATTTCAGCTCCAGATCGGCATAGGCCTGCTGTAGAGACGATGTGGCCTTATTGAAATTAGCGAACGACTGCTGCAATACCTTTAAATCATTCATTTTGGTAACCAACCTTCCCCGCTAAACGGTTCTCCTCGAGGACATAATCCGCAACTCTGGGCCAAAATTCTCCGACGGCGTTGGCCTTTAGCTGGGCAAAACTTTTTTCCGCCGCGGTGAAGTCCTTGAGATGGAGCGAGCCTTTCCCTATCATGCAAGTCAGCCAGTTGCGCACATCGGTATCCCCTGCCCGAGCAAGGGCCTGACGGTAGGCCCCGATCCCTTCCTTATATTTATTTAAGTCATAATAGGCGGTACCGAGACCGCCGTATATATCTACCAGAATATCTACCGGATAACTTTTTGGGTACTGCTCATAATCCTTCAATGCCCTCAGGTAAGTAACAATCGCTCTATCGGACAACTTTGCCCCCTGCAAAGAACGGCCGTAGTTTCTGTACACGACGCCCTGTTCTTCCCCATGCGCAAGCAATACCTCCGCATAGAGAGAATTGGCTTTAGCCAATAGACCATTTTTGTAATAGAGGTCAGCCAGGGTAATTTTGATATCATCGCGCAGTACCTGATCCTTGGTTCCCCCGGCCGTCAGCAAGGCTGATAATTTCTCTTCGGCAGCGGCGCCCCGGTTTTTCCCCAGGTCGATTTTCGCCAGTGCCAGGGTGATCGCCTTTGTCTGTTCGCGGTCCGAAAATTTTTTTTGCATAGACCCGTACACTTCTGCTGCGTCATCGTAAAGCCCGATCAACAGAAGGCTCTTGCCAATTCTCGACGCCGTGGCAAAATCATCCCAGGAAATGAAGTTCCCGGCATAGCCCTGAAAATAGATATCAGCCACGGCCAGGTAATCACCCTGCTCATAGCTGGCCTCAACCAATGGCCGGGCTTGCAATTTCAATTTTTTGCGCCCTTCCTCGCTGCTTCTTCCACGGGGAAAACGGCTTAACAGGGATTGATAGGCGGCAAAGCCCTCTTTTATCCGGTCATCCTGCACCAGGGCGTCTCCCTTTAACAACAGGATCGCGGCCTCCTTTTCCCCGCCTGGGGTTTTGGCCAGCAGACTATCTAAGAGTTTAAGCGGCGACCGGTAAGCATCGATGGGGAGCACCTGGAAGGGATATTTTATACCCGGTTTCGCTACGCCAAGAGCGGCCATAGCCAATAAGCATGTTTCCGCCTCACTGTCCGTGGGATATCGATCGCTAAATATACTGTACAACCTCAAGGCCATTGCCGTTTCACCCATCGCCGCAGCATTGCGGGCCATCATGTAAAGGGAGCTTTTGCCGAATTCAGCGGCGGGATATATGTTATAGTACAGGGAGAATATCTGTAAGGATAAGTTGAATTTCCCGGCAGTAAAATAATGGTTGCCCATATTAATAATGGTTTTGGCCGGAATGTCGTGAAAATCCGGCCATTTCTTACGCGCCTCATCGTACCGCTGGCCGGCAAATTCCTCTTTGTGCAGCAGATAGTAACAATCGCCAAGCATAAAATCAGCGGTTCTGGCATATTCCCCGGCAGGATATTTTTTCAGGTAGGCAAGCAGCCTTTCCGTAGCTCGATTGTATTTGCCCATTTGATTTAATACAGCGCCCAGCTTGAACATCGCTTCTGCTAAATAGTCCGAAGCGGGATATGTGCTTATCAAGCGATCCCAGGCGCCAGACGACTCATAAAGAAAACTCAATTTTTCGTTGCTTTTGGCCAAATGGTAATATACCAGATCATTGCCTACGGCAGGGTCCGGGTAACTGATCAGAATCGTTTTATATTGCTCCACTGCCGTCAGCAATGACTTTGCATCGCCCTTCAGGCCCAGGAAATAGTAACAATCCGCGGCCATCCGGAGCGTCTGCTCTTTTAGCGCCCCGGGCAGAGAGGGTTGGTTGAGAATGACTTGCAGCATTGCCGCCGCCCGGTCATATCGCTGCGCCTTAAATTCTTTCCGTGCGCCATATAAAACTGATCCCCCCTCCTGCCTGGATGGTGGATCAGTTTCCTTCTGCCCTGTAGCCGGGGCCACGGAAAGCGCCGGCAAAAATTCAGATAGACGCCCCTGGCCGACACTGCCCTCCCCGGCATGCGGAGTGGCAAGACCCCGCGGGATGTCCGGCTTCGGCGCCATTGTTCCCGACCTTGCTTTTGCCAGCTTCTTTGGAAAAAGATCGATTGCCGGGGAAAACGTATCGAAACGCTTTATTGTCGGCTTTTTCGTCTTTTTTGCCTGTGCCTGAATTACGGCCTCGGCAACGGGCAACATCATCCTCCGGATACGGAAAGTGGAAATCAACTTGCCAACTTTTAAGTCAGCGGCGACTTGCCGAGCAACATCCTTCTTGACATATCTGCCTATGTAAATGCGGTACCGCTTCCCTTTGCGCGGGATATCCACCCGCTCACAAACTGCTTCGTATCCCTTGTCCTGCAAAGATTTAACGTGCCGTTCAGCCGCCTCGACAGTCCGGTAGGACCCACCCTGGATGGTATAATAGGGTGCGCTCCCGACGGCGCTCCCGGCTGGGAACAGCCAGGTAAAGAAGACAAAAAAAAGTATGGCAGGCGCCCTCTTCCTGTTCATTTAATTTAGCCGACCCCGTATCATATATGACCGCACAAGACAGCACACGAATACGCAAAGAACATACCACTTACTGAATCCCCGGATAGGGACTATCGTACCGGCTCCCAGGAAAAACGAACGACAGCCCGCCGTCTCATCCTGTCAATGTAATCGCAAATCCGCCATTTTTTTGACGACGCATGTGGATGCAGAGATTTTGCAATAGACAGCATTGACGCCGGTAAAGCATCCTTGCCTGCTTGAAAAATTCAAACATCAATGGCATGGAAACTGCATCCAGCGCCTTCATAATAACGACGCGCTGCGTGCCACCGTTTGAGGGAGCAGATTTTATGGCCAATACTAGTGAATCCGATTGCCGGAACAAGCGGGAATTTTCTCGCGTGGGCGTCCATCTGCCCTTGGAAATTCGTCGCGTTACCCCGGAACAACAGCGGCTGATCAACAGCCGTCTGGAAGAAAGAATATTAACCGGCACCAAACTGCCTCAGGATGTAGCGGACCCCTTGCTTGCAGAATGGTTGAAACTCCTGCATGGCCAGTTGAACACGATATTGGACCTGCTGACGAAAAATCAACCTCCCCGCGAACTGCCGCCCTTCAGGACGGAAACCGTCAGCGGAGGAGGATTGAGCTTTACCTCCCCGGAGGAGTACAATCTCGGCGACCTGCTGGAATTAAGAGTAATTTTCGACTCCTCCCTGTCCGGCACCCTCTATTTATACGGAGAGGTAGTGCAAAAGGAAAAAAGGGAGGGGGGCAACTTAATCGCGGTCAGCTTTTTAGCCATTGACGAAAGTCTTCGGGACGAAATAATAAAATTCGTTTTTGAAAAAGAGCGAGAGCTTCTGCGGCAAATGAGGAAGGAATAGCCGACACATGCTGGCAATAATCGGGTTTGTCATTGTAAGCGCTTCCGTTGTCGGAGGCTACCTTCTTGAACATGGAAATCTTTCCCTCCTTTTCCAACCTGTCGAACTGTTGATCATTGGCGGAGCCGCGCTCGGCGCTTTCGTTGTTGCGGCCCCCATAAGGGTCATGAAGGCAACCGTCAGCGCCACCTCCCGCATGTTCACCAACAAGCCATACGGCAAGGCCGAGTATGTCGAGGTGCTGATGTTGCTGAACGGCATATTTTACAAAATCCGCCAGCAGGGCCTGGTCGCCATTGAATCCGATATCGACAGCCCGGAAGAGAGCGGCCTGTTTAATCAATATCCGGGCCTCCTAAAGAACCACCACGCTTTAACCTTTATAACCGACACCTTAAGAACGGTCATGACGACAACGATAGCGCCCCATGAGCTGGAAGCCCTGCTCGACAGTGAATTGGAATGCCATCATGAAGAAGCGCTGCTCCCCTCGCAGATACTTAGCTTCATCGCAGATTCGCTTCCCGGCCTGGGTATCGTCGCCGCCGTGCTGGGAATTGTCCTCACCATGGGAAAGATCAACGAACCACCGGCCGTGCTGGGCCAAAGCGTAGGGGCGGCCCTGGTGGGAACATTTCTCGGCGTTCTTCTGAGTTACGGCTATGTGGGTCCCATGGCAAGAAACATGGCGCAAATAGCAACGGAAGATCTGCAATATCTCAGTGTCATCAAGGTGGCCCTGTTGTCCTTCGTCGGCAGCGGCGCTGCCCCCAAGGTGGCGCTTGAATTCGGCCGCCGCGTCATACCGTCCGATGTCAAGCCTTCTTTTATGGAAATGGAAGAGAGCTTGCGTCAAAAGAAATAATGCTCACTTATTTTTGAGGCTCCGGCGTGGAAGAACGGCAACGGCCAATTATCATAAAAAAGAAGAAAAAAAAGCATGACGCGGCGCATGGTGGAGCCTGGAAAGTTGCCTATGCGGACTTTGTCACCGCCATGATGGCCTTTTTCCTGGTCATGTGGCTCCTGGCGATGGTGGCGCCCCAGAAGAGGGCGGCAATGTCGGAGTACTTTAGAAGCTACAATCTGTTCAAAGAATCGGGCCGGTCTTTTATGGAGGGGACCGCACAGGTGCTGCGTCAGCCCGACCAGGGATTCAGGAAATCCGCCCAGGATACCACCAAAGGCAGCGGCGGCGGGAAATTGACATCCGACGATCTGGCAAACAAGCTAAGAGCTGCCATCGAGGATAAATTAAAATCCGTCAAAGATCAGGTTTTGGTGGACATTATGGAGGGCGGGGTGCGGGTGCAGATCATCGATAGCGGCGGCAGCATGATGTTTCCCCTCGGCAGTGCGGAACCAACACCTAAAGCGAAAGAAATATTGCGGCTGGTGACGGAAAACATTGCCGACATCGAAAATCACATCGCCATTGAGGGTCATACCGATGCGGCGCCCTTTAAAAGCGCCCAGACTACCAACTGGGAACTCTCCACGGCCCGGGCCTCGGCCGCCCGGCGGGAGCTGGAAAATAACGGCATCCCCCCCGGCCATATAGCCCGTGTCGTGGGATATGCGGATCAAGAATTATTTGTTCCCACCAATCCTCGCGATCCGCGGAACCGCCGCATCAGCATCATCATCATCCAGGAAAAACCGGCCAAACCTCTCTGAACGAGGCGCTCCCCCTTTTCATTGCTCCGTGAGGCAAATATCGACGACAAAGGGGCCGGCGTCTATGCTTAAGGGGATGATGACGCTGGGACCTCCCAGGACATGGACAATGGAATGATTCCTGCCCGCGACGACCGTGGGAATGGCGGCAGTGATGCTGAGGCCGCTACTTTCCAAAATTTTTCTGGCTACTCCGGAAATCATATTAGTTATCTCGCCCACCGCATCATTAATATCGTGGTTCATGACAGTTATCTCTTCTCCCAGCATATTGGAAACGATCTTCAGGATACAGGCTTCACTGAAACTCAGAGCCAGGGACCCCCTCGCTGCTCCCGTAAGTCCGATGATCCCGGAAACATCGCCGGAAGCCACGCTATCTTTTTTTATATATGGCGTACCCGATTTAGGTTCTACGAAGGCCATCGTTGTTAAAACATTGATCGTTCCTTCCAGGAAGGCGTTGATAAATTTTACGTCCATTGTTCCATCCTTTCCTTGGCGCCTGTGATTTAGGCCATCTTTTCGATAATATTGGCAATCTTGTCGCTCAGCACTTCAGCGGTAAAGGGTTTTACGATATAATTGCTGACCCCGGCCTTAACGGCGGCAATGACATTGTCCTGCAGGGCCTCGGCCGTCACCATCAGGAAAGGCGTGGCCGATATTTCCGCATCGGCCCTTACGGCTTTCAACAGCTCAAGCCCCGACATGTTGGGCATATTCCAATCGGAAATGATAAAATCGATCTTCTGGGCTTTTATCATCCGCAAGGCTACGATACCATCTTCTGCCTCCACAATATTTTCATACCCGCCTTGCTTTAAAAGATTCCGGACCACCTTTCTCATGGTAGTAAAGTCGTCAACCACCAGAATTTTCATCTCTTTTCCCATAACTTTTTCCTCCTTACCCCTATCGCTATACGTTCCTGGACTCCATTATTTCAAACAAACCTTCCGGATCGAGAATCAATCCGATCCGGCCATTGCCAAGGATAGCCCCCCCGGAAACCCCTTTAATCTTCCCCACACCGCTGCCCAGGCTTTTGATGACCACTTCCGTTTTGCCGATGATCTCGTCCACGAGCAGACATTTGGATGATTTTTCCCCCTCAACCACTACGATGATGGCCTCCCAAGGGTTTTCTTGCACCGGCGGCACGCCAAAGAGGGAATACAGTCTCACAAGGGGCAGCAATTTATCCATTACCTTAATCATTTCACCCTTCCCAACCGCATTGTGATAGCTTTCCCTGGGAGGTCGGAGAACCTGGCGAATCGCCGTGGTCGGCAGGATGTAAAATTCCGCCCCCACCTTGACGATCATTCCGTCAATAATGGCCAACGTCAGGGGGAAACTGGCGGTAAAGGTTGTCCCCTTCCCATCTGTGCTTTCGATCTCGATCTTACCGCGTAATTTTTCCACCGCCCCTCTAACCACATCCATACCCACGCCACGTCCTGAGACATCGGTAACTTTTTCCGCCGTCGACAGCCCCGGCAGAAAAATCAGCCGGTAAATGTCCTGTGGCGAAAGCCCCTCCCCGCCGGCAAGAACCCCGGTTTTAATCGCCTTCTCCAATATCTTTCCCTTGTCCAAACCTTTGCCGTCATCGGTTATCTCAATGACCACATTGCCGCCCCGATGATAAGCCTTCAAACGTATCAGTCCACTGGCATCCTTGCCTTGTTTTAGCCGCTCCTCGGGCATCTCGAGACCGTGATCAACGGAGTTCCTGATCATGTGGACCAGGGGATTATAGATTTCGTCCACCATGTTGCGGTCGATTTCCGTATCCTCTCCCACCAGCTCCACCGTTACGTTCTTACCGCTGCTTTTGGCCAGGTCCCTGACCAGTCGCGACATCCGCTGAAAGGTTTGCTTGATCGGCACCATTCTCAAACTGGTAGATATTTTCTGCAGACCCGAGGTAATCCGGATAAACTGGGCGATATCGCGAATAAGATTATTGTCGGGGTTTAGCTGGTTCTTGATGTCCTGCTGCACCATAGACTGCGTAATGACCAATTCCCCCACCATATCAATCATATCGTCCAGCTTTCTGGTATCCACCCGGATATTCGTCTGATCGGTGACCTGTTCCGCCTGCTTCCTTAAAGCTTGAGAAACCTGCCTTGCGGTTACCTTGCCTTCACCCATCAAGGTCTCACCGAGTTTTTTACCGGGATTTTTCTGGGCGATCTGCAAACCTTCAGTCAGAACATCGGGCGTAATGCTGCCCTCCGCAACGAGGATCTCCCCGATTTTCTTCGCTTCGCCATAAGCTGCCTCGCCCTTCTCGACGCTCTTGATCCGCTCCACCAGGGAGGAAATATCCGGCACATATATTTCCTGCACCCTTTCTTCAAGCTTGTCCCTTAACTGACCGATCATGGTTTTTAGAGTGTCGGCCCCATCCAGAACCACGTCGATAAGTTGGGAAGTTACTGCTAATTCATTGTTTCTGGCCTTATCCAGCAGATTCTCCAAATTGTGGGCAAGGTCGCGAACATGATCCAGATTAAGAAAGCTGGCCACTCCCTTGATGGAGTGGAAGGGACGGAAGATGGCGTTGATATAATCCTTATCCGTCGGATTTTTTTCCAGGCTAAGGATATTGGTCTCTATTTCTCCGATATATTCCAGAGCCTCAGTAATAAAATCACGGAGCAGCGACTCGTCCTGAATTTCTACTGTCTCCGGCCGGGGTGGAAGCGCCTCCGGCTCTTTGGCAACGCTTTCGGCAGGGCAGACCGATGTCTCTTCTGGCAGGGACGGAGGGGCCGGGGTAGCGTTCACAGCCACCGCCTCTCCTACAAGGGAGGCTACTTGAGCGAGAAAATTATGGATGCTGCCGTCATAGCCGCCCGTGTTATGATAGCTGTCCACGACGGTCTGGATCAGGGAAATACCCGTTGCCAGGGCAGCCGCGCCGGCCGTTTGGTCTTCCAGATCATGGAGAATAATCTTTCCCAAAAGACCGGATAAACATTTCACCAATTCGGCAACGAGATTAATTTTATCTTCTTCCGCCATCGCAGCTATCCTGTCCAGCTTGTTCAGGAGGGCCCCTGTCGCAGGGATGTCTATCTCCGCAGCATCGAAAAACATGAAGTCAGATGCCAGGCCATTCAATAAAACATTGAGCTCCTCATGCGCCATTTTCACACCATCCTTATTATTTCAGCTGCAATTTGATGAAGGGGAAGAATCTTGTCCACCGCGCCCGTTTTGATCGCCTCTTTGGGCATGCCGAAGACCACACAGGTTTTTTCATCCTGAGCGATAGTGCTAGCCCCCATATTTTTCATCTCTAAAAGACCTGCCGCGCCATCGGCGCCCATCCCCGTGAGAATGGCGCCAATGGCATTGGCGCCGGCATATTTGGCCGTCGATTTGAAGAGAATATCCACTGCGGGACGTTGATGGTGAACCATCGGCCCTGTTTTGACTTCCACATAATACCGGGCGCCGCTTCTTCTGAGCAGCATGTGGTAATTGCCCGGCGCAATCAAGGCCGTGCCTGTGGTTACCGAATCATTATCCTTGGCCTCCCGGACCGTTACCTTGCATAAGCCATTCAGTCTTTCGGCAAAAGCAGTGGTAAAATTGGCCGGCATATGTTGAACGATGACCATCCCCGGAGAATTGCCCGGCATTTGGGTAAGAAGCACTTTTAAAGCCTCTGTGCCGCCGGTGGAAGCCCCTATGGCGACTACCTTATTCGTCGTCTGGGCGAGCGAGGCAATGGGTTCATATTTCACCGCCTCGGCATCGGCATCCTTACGCACCATTCTAACCCGCGCCGCCGCCCTGATCTTGTCCGCCAACTGAGCGCTCATGTCTCCAACGGAGTAGGAAGCGCCGGGCTTGGCGATAACATCGACAGCCCCTATATCAAGAGCTTCCAGGGTAAGCTTCCCCCCCTTAGTGGTCAGGGAACTGACGACCACGGCTGGCAGAGGATAAAATCTCATGAGTTTGCGGAGAAAGGTGAGACCGTCCATCCTCGGCATCTCGATGTCCAGGGTGATGACATCGGGCTTCAAATTAACAATTTTATCCCTGGCCACGAAGGGGTCCGGCGCCGTTCCCACAACCTCAATATCGGGATACTTGGCCAGCTCCTCGGAAAATATTTTCCGCACAATAGCCGAATCATCAACGATAAGCACCCTTATCTTACTCACCTTTACCGATCTCCTTCCGGGCTGTAGGGGTACCAGTCACTGCTGCGCAAATCACCTACTTTATAGACAATCGCCTCATTCTTAAAAGAATCATAGACGATTTTTCGTCCCATCAGGCCACCCACATCCTCAGAAACAACCTCGATGCGGAACTTCACCAACACCTTCTTGGCCACCAGAATATTTTCTCTGGCCACCTTTATGCATTCTTGAGAATCCCTGGTGGAACCACCGAATATCTGAGCCTTAATGTCTCGCGCCTTCGCTCCTTCCTCCAAAAACATCTTGATAAGATGCAAAATAGCCACATTTCCGTACTGTGGCGTCGCTGACTGACGCGTTCTTGTCGAAGGATAAAGAAAATTGGCCATCCCACCATGTTTTTTATTTTGATCCCAAATAGACACCGCCACATTGGAACCCAGAACCGTTGATAAGAGGGACGGTTCTGCGTTGAAAAATATGTATCCCGGCCTGAGCAAAAACTCGCAGCGCTGGTAACCGTGTTCGTTCATACACTCTCGCTTAACCCACTGACAAGTCCCTGCCGGAAAAGGTCATCATGACTATAAGGCTGCCTTCTCCGCCCGAAAAGTCCAGCCGTAGCGCCCCGAAATCCGTGGCTGCCTTAATGCCGTCCACCTGTAGGCCTGAAGTACAGGTGGGGATGGACAGATCAAAAACCTGACCGGAATCATGTTTGCTTAAAAAATTACCGCAGATCATGTTAACCGATTCTTTCAGGCAATCCGACGTCAGCCGTTCATTAATTTCGTCCCCACCGACATTCAACATGTTCTTCAGCATCGTCTCTGCCAGGGGGCGTGAAAAGAACGCCATGAGTTCCCCCATCAGGGGGCCGCTGAAGCTTATGGCCACCCGATAGGGGTGCTCGCCATCCGGACTTTCGGCCGGCTCTAAAAATACATAGAACATCCGTTCAAATACTTCAAAAATCGAGTTCGTCAACGCTTGTTGCATCTTCAGTATATTCTCCATCCGTTCCCACTCCTATTACTTCATATAGTGTCTTTCGCAGGTCCTCAGGCAGAAAGGGCTTTTTTATGAACCCCTGCGCCCCCTGAACAAACGCCTCGCGCATCCTCTCGGCGCTACCCTCGGTGGAAACTATGATGACCGGGATTTCCTTGTAAAGTTCATCCCCTTTCAGGCGCCCGATAAGTTCCAAACCGTTCATTTCCGGCATATTGATATCGGAAATGATCACATCCACCCAGGCATGGGACAAAGTTTCCAGGGCCTCCTTACCGCTTCCCGCCTCCCAGCACTCGTCCATTTTAAAGCCGGACATGGCAATAATCTTCTTGATGACGGCGCGCATGGCACTGGAATCATCTACAACAAGTACATTGAATGACATCGCAAACACACCCCCTTGAGACAAAGCTCGTTTTATCTCAGATGACAAGGACAAGCTCCCGGGCATGCTGTAAATCCTCAACCAGTTGCATCATGCCCAGCTCCAGATCCTTTTCGTAAAAATCAAATTTTTTCATGACATCACTAACCCCGCGATGGGCCAAGCCGTCCATCCCGCCGGTAAATCCGGCCAGCAGACATATTTGATCGGCCAGATAGACGAGCCACGTGATCATATCGTCATCGCAGGCCAAATCAGGCCGGTGATGATAAGCCAAGGCGTTCTTAATCTCCTCGGGATAATTCCAGCGCTCGGCAATCTTCCCCCCCAAGGCAGCATGATTTATGCCGATTATCGCCTCTTCCGCCTCCAGAAAAGAATGGCTTTGCCGTGCCACCAGGTCCATAATTATTTCAAAAGAATCATAGACAAACTCACCCATGACCATTTTCCCCACGTCATGCAGCAGGGCGGCAAGATAGAGAGTTTCGTCATCGCGTTTCAGAATCTTGCGGGCCAGGATCTGGGACATCAAGGCTACGGCTACCGAATGCTCCCAAAGCTCGTGGGTGGTGGATACATAACCCCGGCCCGTTTTAGCAAAAAAGCGCGAGACCCCGGCCATCTGCACAACCTTCACCAGATTTTCCTGCCCTAAATAAATAACCGCATCTCGGATGGTTCTGATCCGGTGGCGCGGAGAAAGATAGGCCGAATTGCTCATTTTCAGGACATTGGCCGCGATAGCCTGGTCAAATTTGATCAAGTCCGTCAAGGCATTGACGGAATAATCATCATCTTTGAGCATCTCGCCAGCCCTAAGAATGGTCGTGGGAAAGGCAGGAATATGTTCAATCGATTGCAGAATTTTATCGATCATCATAGCTCCCTCCTGGCGCCGCTGGAACTTTTGACGACCACCTTGCCATCGGCAACATCCAAGCGCAGCGTGCGATTGTAGTTTTCCCCCGTGTCCTCGCTGTCGATAAAGACCTTGTTACGCCAAAATATCTGGCGCAGGGCCATGATATTTTTTTCCCCGATGCGGAAGTAGTTTGTGTTGTCCAGGATGCTGGCGCCGCCGGCAACTTTGACGATAATCCGTCTCTTTTCGGCGCCCATATTATAGCAGGACTTGAACAAAAGCGGGATGCCCGTATCGGCAAACATCCCGGGGGTTGCCCTGGCCTTAACAGCATCCAAAGACGAATCCGGCAGCATATAATGCAACAGTCCGGCCACTTTGGCCGCCGGATCATAGATCGCCACAGCGATGCAAGAACCCAGAGCGTAAGTTACCAAAACATCATTCCTGTTGTTGCTGAACTTCAGATCGGCGATACCGATCACAATATCACTCATCGCCCTATTTCCTATATACGCTGGGTTCGATGTATTTTAACCGGTGATTGAGACCTGTCAAACTTTCCGAATGACCGACAAACAAATACCCGCCTGCCACCAGACTGTCACACAAACGGTTGACCAACGCGCTCTGCGTCTGTTTGTCGAAATAGATCATTACATTCCGGCAGAAGATAACGTCGAATTTAACGCCTTGGGGAGGTGGCTGCATGAGATTGAATCTCTTAAACTGCACCCGCTCCCGGATGTCATTTTTAACCCGAAAGTAGCCCTCCCATTTGCCCATACCGCCTTGAAAATATTTTTTTACCAGACCGGCGGGAATATTTTTTATTTTCTCTGCACTATATATGCCACTTTCGGCCTTTTTCAGGACGCTCGTAGAGATATCCGTGGCCAGTATCTTGACATCGCCGGACGTTCCGCTCATTGCTTCCAGAATCTTGATGGCAATGGAATATGGTTCTTCTCCCGTGGAACAGGCGGCGCTCCAGATACGCAAACGGGGAGTGCCCTTGTTTCCCGATGCGGCCAATAGATTGGGCAAGATGGCCGTAAGTTTTTGAAAATGGCTGTCCTCACGGAAAAAATAGGTAAGATTGGTGGAAATGGAATCTATCATGCGCACCAGTTCATCGGCGCCTTCTTCCGTGACCACGTAATTATAGTAATGGCTAAAAGAACGAAAGTTCCCTTCCCGCAGACGCTTTCCCAGGCGCGCCCTGACTAATTCCTTCTTGCCCTCATGGAGGTTTATGCCGCACTTTTCATAGATAAGACGCCTGATTTTTTCAAAATCAACCGGCCTCAATTCCGATTTCGTCGTATCGTCCAAAGCGACCGTCCTCCTATGACCTTTTGTAATGTGTTGTATCGGTATGTTGTGGAGGCAACTTTAACTAAAATAATTCAAATAATGATAATAAAGGGATTTTCGGGGGATTTTCGAGAAAGGCGTCTATTGATGCGGCTTGTGGTATCTTCCCAGCCAGCGGTCTATTTTAGCAAAAGCATCTTCCAGGGCACATGATAATGTTTCATATGTAAGCGGCTTGGCAAAAAAATCATCAAACCCTGCCTCACGGCATTCTTCGATTTCGAAGAGAGCGGCCCAGCCGGTCATGGCATAAATAATGGAGAGGGGCTTTGTCTTGCGAATTTTACGGCATAGTTCTATTCCATTCATGCCAAATAACCTAAGGTCCAGAAAGATGACATCAATCCTCTCCCCTTTCAGTATTTCTAAAGCCTGCTCCCCCGTCTCGGCGACCCGGACCTCATACCCGGCATCATTGAAAGTATCGGTAAATAAATCACGGATACTTCGCTCATCATCCACAACCAGGATTTTCCTTTTCACCTAACCTCTCCTAGTTCAGCATTTTCACATCTGACGTAGAATCGGCAATCGTCAGCATATTTAACCTTCTTAACTTCTCCACCAGGGTCGTCCGGTTTAGATTGAGCATCCGGGCTGCCTTGTTTTTCACCCCGCCACTTTTCTCCAAGGCCCGGCAGATCAGCTCCTTTTCAAACTTTTCCACCGCCTTGTTAAGGTCCATGCTATCGTCGGCGATGGGTGCGTTGACATTATTAATTTGGGGTTGCCCCCTGCCAACCTGCATCTTGCCGGGGAGATCGGCCACCTCGATCGTGCCGTTTTCCTTCATCACGACCAGCATCTCAATTAAATTCTGCAGTTCTCTCACGTTTCCGGGCCAGGAATAATGCATGAGAACATTCATCGCCTCGGGAACTATTTTTTTTACCCCCCTTGTTTTCAATTTATTATATTTTGCCAGAAAATGATTTACCAGGATGGGTATGTCGATCCCTCTTTCCCGCAGGGGAGGCAGATGCAAGGGAATTACATTAATGCGGTAGAAGAGGTCTTCCCGGAATCTTTTTTCCGCCACCGCCTTTTCCAGATTTTGATTCGTTGCCGTAATGATACGGACATCGGCATTAATGGTTTTTACGCCGCCGATCCGCTCGAATTGCCTTTCCTGAATGACCCGCAGCACCTTAACCTGCAGCGCGGGGCTCATATCGCCTACTTCATCAAGGAAGATGGTTCCCCCCTCGGCCAATTCGAACCGGCCCACCCGGTTGCGAATGGCGCCGGTAAAGGCCCCCTTTTCATGGCCGAAAAGCTCGGCTTCCAGCAGCTCTTCCGGGATAGCGCCACAATTTACCGCTACCAGAGGACGGTCCTTTCTCTCGCTGTTGAAGTGTACCGCCTTGGCCACCAGTTCCTTGCCCGTCCCGCTCTCACCGTAAATAAGCACCGTGCTGTCTGAGGCGGCCACCTTGGTAATTTTATCAAAAACCTTTCGCATACATTCGCTGTAACCAATCAAATTGCTGAAATCATATTTTTCCTTGATCTGCTCTTTTAGGACACTGTTCTCCTCTTGCAGCCTTAAATAGGTCAGGGCCCTGGCTACCGACAACTTGACCAGATCATTGCGCAAGGGCTTGGTAATATAGTCGAATGCCCCAAGTTTCATTGCTTCCACGGCAGAATTAATCGTTCCGTAGGCAGTTACCACAATGGGCACGCAAGTAGAGTTTATCTTTTTGATAAGGTTGATCAATGCCAGTCCATCCATGCCGGGCATATGCAAATCCGTAATCAGCAAGTCAAAGGGCTCGACAAGAAAAACCTCGATGGCCTCATTGCCATTGGTAACGGCCTTTACCTCATAACCCTCCCCTTCCAGGAGTTCCAGGAGATTCTCCCGGCTGGCAAGGTCATCCTCGGCAATCAAAATTCTACCCTGTTTCATTCTTTTTTTTTACAATAGATTATTTAACAATGAAAGGAAAAAAGCGCAGGGGCGTAAACAACCCCTCTTGAGGCGGGAAAGAACGGATGGATTAAGTTTAACTGGACTCAAACTCACAACATGCCAGCGAGCGTTTCTTGTAGCTCTCTAAGCCGATAGGGCTTCAACAGTCTAGCCGCAAACCCATAGGCGACATAATTGGTTATCAACGGATCTCTGGCATGTCCGCTGGAGATGATTGCCTTCACCTGTGGATCAAACTCGCGGAGCCTCTCTATCGCCTCTTTGCCACCCATCCCGGCAGCTATAAAAAGGTCCAGTATTACAGCGCCGTATGGATCGCCTGACTCCGCCGCCCTCCGATACGCCTGTATAGCCTCATGGCCGTTTACCACCCCATCTACCCGGTATCCGATATAGTGCAGAAATTCGGTTGCAACAGCGAGAACTGCCGGCTCATCGTCCATGACCAAAATCCGGACCCCGGTGGGTGCGGGGTGTTGAACAGCCAAGTTTTCCGCCGCTTCCTTCTCCCGCTTTCCTGGGAGAGGATCAGGATAATCCATTGCATCTTCTGTCGGCGAACCACCGGGGGGAAACAAGTCAAGCCCCTTGAAAAGTTCGCCTGCCGCCATCTTCTCCCCGACAGCCGAGCCAGCGGTGGCGAAGGCAACGAGTTGTTTTTTGAGCTGGAGCGCCATGGTGTGGGAGTTCTCGGCATTTTTAAGAAACTTTAATGCCTGGCTGGTCTTGGGCGTGTAGAGTCTGGCCATGGCTATATTGCCCAGGACGCCCTGCAGCAAGTTGTTTAATTGATGAGCAATGCTTCCGGCCATCACCCCCAGAGACTCAGACACATTGGCATCGAGAATCGCCGCTGCCATTTTTTTGCGCTCCGCGATATCACGTTGAAATTCCAGGATGAATTTATCGCCTCGGAGTAAGTCGCCAATTATTTCCGGTACTTCTATGGAAGCAACGAATTCCGTTAACGCACTTACACTTAGCATGTGCCCGGGTGTCTCCTGCTCGTTCATCGGAGGGAGGGAAATCACGGTTGACGACACCTCCAAGAGTAAGATGTGACCGTCCTTATGGTAGTGCTCCACTTCAAAGGTCAAGTGTTCACCCGCCAACAGCCGGCGTATTCTGGGGGAAGATAACTGCGGCAAATCGGCAACATTCAGATCATGCAGCCTCACCTTTTGCATTTCTTCTCTGCTGTAGCCATGCGTCATGGCGCAGGCCTCATTTGCCATCGACACCCGGTCGCCATTCACTGGGTAACACATTATACCCTCAGACGCCTTTTCGAAAATTGTCCAGCAGAGCGCCAGCTCCCTGATTATCTTATCGACCCCGCCCTGTTCAAACTTCTCCCTCTTCTCATGGTGTTTTCTCATGTCCTTCCCCATAGAACCGCTTCCCCGAATTGCATTGATGCGCGTTGAATTGAACTTAACTTGCCATTTATTCTACTCTACATGAAAATAAATGCAACTGCCTAATTATTTTCATCCTTCGTCGTACCCGCTTTGGGTATGGGGGTTACTATTTTGAATCAGGGGCATTGTTTTCCCAAACAGCGGGTGAGGACACTACCGGTGGCCCTTGAGCAGCGCCACCAGTTTCTGGACTGTGCCCTGCATCTGGTCCGCCAACAAGTTGAGCTCCTGCGCAGCGGCAGACGACTCCTCGGCGCCGGCCGCATTGGCCTGGATCACCTTTTCGATCTCCAACATGGCTTGGTTGATTTGCCCGATCCCCTCCACCTGTTCCCGGGACGCTGCCGTGATCTCACCTGCCAATTGGGAAGACTTTTCCGTGTTTCCGGCCACCTCCGCAAAATCGGCATTCGTTCTTTCTACCAGCCTTTCGCCGTCCCTCACCTTCTGAACGGTCCCTTCAATCAGGGCTGCAGTACTTTTGGCCGCCTCAGCCGCCCGCATGGCCAGACTACGCACCTCGTTGGCGACCACGGCGAAACCTGCCCCTGCTTCCCCGGCCCGGGCAGCCTCCACAGCGGCATTCAGAGCCAATAAATTGGTCTGAAAGGCTATCTCATCTATGGTCTTGATTATTTTCGAAGTCTCCTCGCTGGCTCGCGAGATTTCGGCCATGGAACCGGTTAAGCCGGCCATATCACTGTTGGCTTGCGACACGGCGGTCTTTGCTTCCTGAAGGAGATGGTTGGCATGGCCCGCGTTTTCGGCATTGGTCTTCGCCATGGCAGACGTCTCCTCCAGGGAGGCGGAGGTCTCCTCGATACCGGCCGCCTGTTCCGTGGCTCCCTCGGCCAGGGACTGGCTCGCCGCAGCCGCCATATCGGCGGCCGACAGCAATTGTTCTGCATTTTCCCTCAGACCGCTAATAACCAGTTGCACCGGCTGAATAAGCAATTTGGCGATTACCAGATAAACAGCCAGGAGAATAATCAGGCTGGCGCCACCACCGATGATGATACTTTTATATTGCTGCGCCCTGATACTGCCGTACATGCTCTCGAGGCTCTGCCGCACGAGCAAGCCGCCCTGCACGGCATTTTTTTCGGGATGGCATTGTTCACACCGGCTCTCACTGAGAATCGGCTGCAGCATCGTCAGATAGGGCTTGCCGTCCAGCCATTCTTCATAGGCGCGATCGGGAGTTTGGCCCGTTTGCAGCAGCCCCCTGATGGCCCCGGCCAGCTCCGCCGACGTTATCTGTTTCATTACCTCTACCCCTTCCCTTTCCTTGGCAGAGGCGTAAACAACGATCTTATTCTGGCCAAAGATCAGAACTTCCCCCCCCCGCATTCCCTGCTTCAGCTCCGCGATTCCTTTCCGGACCGCATCGCCGTCCCCCAGGGCCATGGGATAGATCATGCCGTTAAATACCGCTCCGGCAAACATGCGGGAAGCGTCCTGAACTTCTTTCATGACGCTTTTTTTCTGGCCCGCGATATTCAGGTAAACGAGCCCGGCCAGGGCAACAATGATGAACGCTGCCAACATGGCAATAATCTTGGTCTGCAAGCTGATGTTATTTTCCATGTCTTGTTTTCCCCACACCTTTTGTTGATTTAGACTGCTTCAATATTCATTTTGTTAGAGCATGGCTACATTATCACTATAATCGGCATATTCCGGCAATACTTTAATTTGGGCGCTGTCGCCCGCAGATCCAACCTGGGCAACAGCTTGCCGTACATAGCGATGGCAAGTTTTTGCCACGCAAAATTCCCGCCGAAAAGAGGATATCCTCCCCCCCCTGCCGTTTTACTGCCCGGAAAAAAATACTTGACAACAAACGGGGATGATAAGAGAAACAAACTGCACCCTACCAAAGCAAATTTTAATCTACCGGAATGAGTATGGATAAAAAAAGCAACGCCCGGGTAAAAGAGATTTATGCCGTGCTTTTCCTGGCGCTGGGGATTTTACTACTGCTGTCTCTGCTTTCCTACCAACCGGAGGATCCTTCCTTTAACCGCTATCTAAGCGACCCTCTGCCGCCTCGCAATCTTATCGGCGTCTGGGGCTCGTACAGCGCGGATGCCCTCTTCCAGCTCCTCGGTTTAGCGGCTTTTTTGCTGCCGCTGTTTTTTTTCATCATCGCCGTCAGGTATTTCCAGCGTCACACTCCGGAGGGGCATCCCGGCCTTTCCAGCTTTTTAACTTTAACTTTCCTGGCCGCCGTAGCGGGATTAAGCGATCTGCTTTTCCTGGAAACAAGCGTAAATAACATACCGGCAGGAGGGCTGCTGGGAGCCGTCCTAGCCAAGTCATTGAACCATTATTTCAACCCCTTGGGCGCCGGTCTGCTGCTTATCATCATGGCCCTTATCCCCCTTTTATTCCTGGGCAATTTGTCACTCTTTACCTTGATAAAAAAAATGGCTGTCCCCTTCTTTTGGGCGGGTCGCCTGCTCTCCGGCTTCGAGCGCCCCAATAACGAACCGGCCGTAAGCATTAACGATAATAAAAAAGCGCCAAATCCGGACGCGGTTCTGGAACTGGAGCAGGACGCGCCGCTTATCGAAAACTTTTCCTGGGAAGAGAAGAAAAAGGGCCAACCGGCCGCCCCGCCCCGCTTCGACTTCCCCGACACCGGCGGCGTCTTTCAACTGCCGCCGCTTTCGCTCCTCGACCATGTGGAAAAAAAAGATGCCAAAGTTAAGAAAGAAAGCCTGCTGACCAATGCCCGTCTGCTGGAAAGCAAACTCGCCGACTTCGGCGTGGCAGGCAAGGTAACGGAAATTAAACCGGGACCCGTCATCACCATGTATGAATTGGAACCGGCGCCGGGGGTCAAGATTAACCGGATCACCAATCTGGCCGATGATCTTGCTTTAGCGCTGAAGGCCCCCAGTGTCAGGATCGTGGCTCCCATCCCCGGCAAGGCGGCGGTGGGCATCGAGATCCCCCAGCCGGAAAGAGAGCCGGTACAACTGAAAGACGTGCTGGATAACGAAATCTTTCTGAACTCCACCTTCCGCCTGCCCATTGCCCTGGGAGTCGATATTGCCGGGTTGCCGGTGGTAACCGACCTGATCAGGATGCCCCACCTCCTGATTGCCGGCACTACGGGCTCGGGCAAAAGCGTGGCGCTCAATGCCCTGATCTGCAGCATTCTCTTCAAGGCGCCGCCGGACGAGGTAAAATTTCTCATGATCGACCCGAAACGCCTGGAATTTTCTTCCTATGAAGGAATACCGCACCTGCTCCACCCGGTGGTGGTGGATCCCAAAATGGCGGCCCAGGTGCTGAAATGGGCGGTAGATGAAATGGAACGGCGTTACCAGATCATCAGCCTCCTGGGGGTAAAAAATATTGATAGCTACAACCAAACATTGAAAAATGACAAGGATAACCAGGTAAGCAGCCGCCTCCGGGAACTTCTTAGGAAGCAGGCAGAGGCTCAGGGTGCAGATCAGGAAGAACAGGAAATCCAGATACCCCAGAAGCTTCCCTACCTTGTGATCATCATTGATGAGTTGGCCGATCTGATGTTGGTGGCCCAGCGCAACGTGGAGGAATCCCTGGCCCGTCTGGCACAGATGGCCAGGGCAGCGGGCATTCACCTGATCCTCGCCACCCAACGGCCCTCGGTGGACGTCATTACCGGCGTAATCAAGGCCAACTTCCCGACGCGCATCTCTTTTCAAGTGTCCTCGAAGGTTGATTCGCGCACCATCATCGATCAGCATGGGGCAGAAAAGCTCCTGGGAGCGGGCGACATGCTGTACATCCCACCCGGCACCTCCAAACTGACCCGCATCCACGGCGCCTATGTCTCGGACAAGGAAATCGACAAGATCGTCGCTTTCATACGGGACCAGGCGCGGCCGGCCTATGATGAAACAATCCTGCATTTTGATCCGGCTCTGCCGGAAGAGGAAAAAAAGGACGGCGATTACGATGAAAAATACGATGAAGCCGTGGAGTTGGTCAGCGACCTGGGGCATGCCTCCGTGTCCCTCGTCCAGCGTTATATGAAGATCGGCTACAACCGGGCCGCCCGGATCGTCGAACGTATGGAGGTGGAAGGCGTCGTAGGTCCGTCGGATGGTGTGAAGCCGCGCAAGGTGTTGGCAAGGAGAATACCCCATTGAAAGCCGTGCACATCGTCAGCCTCGGCTGTGCTAAAAATCAGGTGGATGCGGAGGTTATGGCCGCAAGTCTGGAAGGGGGCGGTTACCACATCGTTTCTGACCCCCGGCTGGCTACCATCATCATGGTTAACACCTGCGCCTTCATCCTGCCCGCCAAGGAAGAATCGATCGAAGAGATTCTGCGCGTTGCCGCCTGTAAAAAGACCGACCGCTGCCGCTACCTGGTGGTAACCGGCTGCCTCGCCCAGCGTTACGGTAAAAGTCTGCTCCCAGAATTGCCGGAGGTTGACCTCTTCCTGGACACAAATGAGGTCCCGCATATCGCCGGGCACCTGGATAGACTGAGGGGACAAAAAAGCCCTGTACCCGTTGCCATCGTCAACAACCCCTCCTTCCTCATGAACGCCGGGCACAGCCGTTTGCTTGCCACCCCTCCTTACACCGCTTACCTGAAAATTGCCGAAGGTTGCTCAAATTTCTGCTCTTACTGCATCATTCCCGCTCTCCGGGGGAAGGCCAGAAGCAGACCACCGGAGGATATTCTGACCGAAGCGGAAAATCTGGCGGCAAAAGGCGTCCGGGAAATCATCCTTACCGCCCAGGATACTACTGCTTACGGGCGGGAGCTGAAGGGACGTCACGGCCTGAGCGAGCTTTTAAAAAACCTGGCGGACATCAAGGAACTGCGCTGGATCAGACTCCTTTATACCTACCCCGGAAAACTTGATGCCGCGACGCTCACGGTCATGGCCGAAGCAGAAAAAGTTTGCTCCTACATAGATATCCCGATCCAGCATATTGATGATGATATCTTAAAGGCCATGCGGCGGCGGGGTGATAGTGCCAAAATAAGCCAAAGCGTTGCGTTGATCAGAAAGATCATCCCCGATGTGGCTCTGCGCACCTCGCTGATTGTGGGTTTCCCCGGTGAAACGCCTGCCAGATTCAAGAGGCTGGTGAATTTTATCGCCGCCACAAAGTTCGATCACCTGGGCGTCTTTACATATTCCCAGGAAGAAGAGACAACCGCCGCCATGCTGCCGGGCCATGTTACGGAAAAAACGAAAGGACGCCGCCGCCAAAGGCTGATGGAGGAGCAGGCCACTATTTCCAGCGCCATTAATCAAGGTCTGGTGGGTTCTGCACAGGAAGTGCTGATCGAAGGTTCAAGCGACATCCCCGCCTACCCCTACATCGGCCGCAGCCGCCGCCAGGCCCCCGACGTAGATGGTGTGACCTATATAAAAGGGGAGGGGCTTAAGGCAGGAGATTTTGTGAGCGCCACCATCAGCGCCGCCGACACCTATGATCTTTATGCAGAGGTAAACAAATAAACACGGAGAAAAACATGCAAAAAGTCTGTTTGATGCTACTGGCATTTGCCCTTCTAGTCCTGTCCCTGGCGGCCTGCAGCGGCCAGAAAGGCCCGACCGTCAGAATCGGCCTCATTGCCGAGTTGACGGGCGATATGCCGGCGGTGGGGGAATCCTGTAAGAAGGCCGCGGAAATGGCGGTGCAGGAGGTCAATGACCGCGGTGGCCTGGCAATAGCCGGAAAAAAGTACAAGCTAGAGCTATTTGTCGAAGACAACGGGGGGAAGGCCGATCAATCCGCGGCGGTCGCACAGAAGCTGATCACACAGCGGCAGGTGCACGCCCTCGTCGGACCCAATGCCACGCGCTATGCCTTGCCGGCCGCAGAGATTGCGGAAAGCTCGCAGGTGGTCCTCATCACTCCCTGGTCCACCAGCCCCAAAACCACCCTGGACGCCCGCACCAATGTTCCCAAAAAATACGTCTTCCGCGCTTGCTTTACCGATCCCTTTCAGGGTCGCGTCGTGGCTAATTTTACCCTGGACAATCTCAAGGCCAGGAAAGCCGCCGTGCTCTATGATGTCGCCTCGGAATACAACAAAGGCATTGCGGAAATATTCAAGACAACCTTTGAGCAAAAAGGCGGCCAGATTGTCGCTTTCGAGACCTATACCACCAATGACAAGGACTTCTCCGGACAGTTGACCAAGATCAAGCGCGCCGCCCCGGAATTGATCTTTTTACCTAACTATTACAGCGAGATACCGTTACAGATACAACAGGCGAAGCGTCTGGGCATCAACGTGCCTTTCGTAGGAAGCGATTCCTGGGGTTCCCAGGAATTACTCAAGCTTTGCGGCCAGGATTGCGAGGGGGCTTTTTTCAGCACCCATTACGCCGCCGATATGGCCACCCCGGCAGCCACAAAGTTTATTTCCGGTTACAAGGCCAGATACGGCAAGATGCCCGATGATGTGGCAGCCCTCACCTATGACTCTTTCGGGCTCCTGTTGCAGGCCCTGAAGAGCGTTCCGGCCCCGGACCGGACCGCCATCCGAAATGCCCTGGCCAGTATCTCGCATTATGAAGGTGTCACGGGGAACATGCAGTTCCGGGAAGGCTCCACCGACCCTATCAAGAGCGCTGTCATCCTGAAGATCAAGGATGGAAAATTTGCCTACTACACCAGCGCGAACCCCTGACGGATGACTTACCTTTTCCAGCAAATGCTGAACGCCCTTCAGGTCGGCAGCATCTATGCCCTCATCGCCCTGGGTTATACGATGGTGTACGGCATCCTCTCCATGATCAACTTCGCCCACGGCGACCTTTTCATGGTGGGCGCTTTCCTGTGCTTTCTGGCGGCGACCTGCCTTGCCCTACCTTTTATCCCGGCCCTGCTGCTTTCCATGGGCGGTGCGGCAATCCTCGGTGTTGTCATTGAGCGTTACGCTTACAAACCATTGCGTCAAGCTCCGCGTGTTTCCGCCATCATTACCGCCCTCGGGGTGGGTTTGTTTCTCGAAAATTTTACCCTGGCTTTAAGCCCCTACCCCCGGCAGATTCCCCCGCTCTTCGGCAACACAACCTGGGTTTTATTGAACGTCTCCATCTCCTCACTACAAATATTTATCATCCTTTTGTCTCTCTTCCTGATGCTGCTGCTAGACTTGACAGTACGGCACACCCTGGTGGGAATGGCCATGCGCGCCATCGCCTGGGACAAAACGGCGGCTTCCCTGATGGGAGTACCGGTGGACACGATCATTTCCCTGACTTTTGCCATCGGCGCCGGTCTGGGCGGAGCGGCGGGCGTCATGTACAGCCTTGCCTACCCGGTCATCGATCCCTATATGGGTGTCATGATGGGGTGGAAGGCATTTATCGCGGCAGTAGTGGGCGGCATCGGCAATATGCGCGGCGCCGTGCTCGGCGGCTATATCCTCGGCGCCGTGGAAATCATGGTGGTAACCTTTATGCCTTCCACCTACCGCGATTTTATCGCCTTCATCCTTTTGCTGGCCCTGCTCATCTTCCGGCCTCATGGCATGTTGGGGAAACCCCACCCGGAAAAGGTTTAAACAATGGCCCGCCTCTCTCAGATAAGGCAGCAACTGGCCAACATACTGCAAGCACAAGGCTTTTTGCCGATACTGCTCCTTGGCGTCTTTCTTCTTTCTCTTGCCGTACAGCGCTTCGAGCTGCTGGACCCCTATATGCAGCTCGTGGTGATGTACATCGGCATCAACATCATCCTGACGCTCAGCCTCAATCTGATCAACGGCTACATGGGAGAATTTTCCGTGGGACATGCCGGCTTCATGGCCATCGGGGCCTATATCGCTTCTTACCTTACGGTGAAGATTATCCCGCTCTCCCTGAGCTTCTGGCTTTTCCCCCTGGCCGTCCTGGCCGGCGGCGCGGGGGCCGCCGTAATCGGCCTTGTGGTCGCCTTTCCCTCCTTCAAAACACGCGGCGACTATCTGGCCATCGTTACCCTCGCCTTCGTGATGATTGTCAAATCGGCGATCGAAAATATCGAAGCCCTGGGCGGGCCACGGGGCTTTCTGGGCATGGAAAAACTGACCACCCTGCCCTGGGTCGCGTTCTGGGTAATTCTTTCCGTCTGGATCATCCGCAACCTTGTCTATTCCAATTTCGGCAGGGGCGTACTGGCCGTCCGCGAGGATGAGCTGGCTGCCAGCCTGATGACCGTTAACACCAGGCATGTCAAGGTGCTGGCCTTCGCCGTTTCCGCCTTTTTTGCCGGTATTGCCGGGGCGCTTTTCGCGCACCTTTTGCAGTTCATCAACCCCCGCTCTTTTGATCTCCTCAAATCGACGGATATCCTGATCATGGTTTACCTGGGAGGCGTCGGCTCCCTCACAGGCTCGATCCTCGGCGCCACGGCTTATACCCTGCTCCTGGAAATCCTGCGGCCCCTGGGCGTCTGGCGGATGGCGCTCATGCCCCTGTTGCTGGTGCTCCTGATGCTCTTCCGGCCGCGCGGCATCATGGGTTTAAGGGAAGGCCTCACTTTGATACCACTGCGTGACCGGATGGCAACGCCGCCCCGCAAGAAAGAGGAAGGGGTTAGCTGATGTCTGTTTTGCAAGCCGGGCACGTCTCGCACCACTTCCATGGCCTGTCCGCCGTTTCCGACTTTAACCTGATTTTGGAACCGGACGAGCTGGTGGGCCTCATCGGCCCGAACGGCGCCGGCAAGACAACCATTTTCAACCTGATTACAGGCATCTATCGGGCCTCCAGCGGCAGCATCTCCCTGGGGGGCACGGAAATTATCGGCAAAGAACCCTGCGAGATAGCGGCGCTCGGTGTGGCCCGCACCTTCCAGAACATTCGCCTTTTTAGGGAACTAACCGTGCTCGATAACGTCCGGATCGCCCATTATGCGCGGGCAAAGTACAATCCTCTGGAAGCCCTGCTCCACCTGGGACGTTTTCGTAAGGAAGAAGAAGCAATCAAGGAACACTCCCTGGCGCTCCTGGCATTGTTGAAATTGGCCGATCATGCCGCCGCACCGGCTAAAAACCTTTCCTACGGCTTACAGAGAAGGCTGGAAATTGCCCGGGCATTAGCCACGGAGCCGACTCTCCTTTTGCTCGACGAACCGGCGGCGGGCATGAACCCCCAGGAGGTCGGCGGGCTCATGGAATTCATCCGCTGGATCAGGACGGAGTTTAAACTGACGATCCTGCTCATCGAACATCAAATGCCGCTGGTGATGAACATCTGCGAGCGCCTGCTGGTTCTCGATTTCGGCGTGACCATCGCGATGGGCCTGCCGCAGCAAATCCGGGACGACCCGCGTGTGCAGGAGGTTTATCTGGGCGAGGCGCAGCCATGACGGATACGAAGAGTGGGGTAGATTACAAAGAGGCGAGACGTAATGGCACTTATATGGACCAATGATATTTCCGTAAGCTTTGGCGGCCCGATGCTGCTCGATGGCGCCAAGCTCCAGATTGCCGCCGGGGAGAGGATCGGGCTGGTAGGACGGAACGGCTCGGGCAAGACTACTCTCCTGAAGGCGCTGATGGGCGATATCCCTCTGGATCGAGGTGAAATCAAGGGATCCGGCAATGTGAAAATCGCCATGCTGCCGCAGGAGGTCCCGGAAGACCTGCCGGGCACGGTTTATGACGTGGTGGCAGCAGGCGGCCGGGAACATTTGGAGCTTATCAGGATTCATCAAGACCTCACCCCGCGGATCACGCGGTCCGGTGACGATAATCTTTTAAGAAAGCTTGACCAAGTGCAGCGCGAGTTGGAGACATCCGGTGGCTGGCGCCATCATCAGACAGTGAACAGGGTAATCAGCAAAAGCGGGCTCGATCCGTACACAGAGTTCAGGTTGCTCTCGGCTGGCTGGAAGCGCCGGGTTTTTCTGGCCAAGGCTCTGGTGAATGAACCGGATATCCTGATCCTCGATGAGCCGACCAACCATCTGGATATAAACGCCATCCTCTGGCTGGAAGATTTTCTGCTTAATTTCGAGAAAACGGCCCTTTTCGTAACCCATGACCGAATGTTTCTCCAGAAGTTGGCAACACGCATCGTGGAGATTGATCGAGGTCAACTGATCTCCTTTGCCTGTAACTACGCTACCTATATCGAACGCCGCGAGGCCTTGCTGGAAGCGGAGGAGCGGCAGCGTCAGGAATCAGACAAAAAACTGGCCAGGGAGGAAAGCTGGATCAGGCAGGGGGTTAAGGCGCGCCGTACGCGCAATGAAGGCCGGGTGAGGGCCTTGTTGCGGCTACGGCAGGAACGGGCGCAAAGACGTGACCAGACAGGCAGCGTCCGGCTCATGATCCAGGAGGCGAAGCGGAGCGGCCGACTGGTAGTCGAGGCCGAGGCAATTACTTTCGCTCATGATGAAGTTCCGATCATCAAGGGACTCTCCTGCACCATTATTCGTGGCGACAAGGTGGGGATCATCGGCCCCAACGGTGCGGGTAAAACCACCCTCCTCAAGATTCTACTCGGCACGCTCAAGCCGCAGCAAGGCAATATCCGCCTGGGAACGGGGCTCAAGATCGCCTACTTTGATCAAACGAGAGCCCAACTGGACGAGGACAAAACGCTGAAGGAGAATATCACCGGGGGCAGCGACACGGTTTTCATAGATGGCGTCCCCAGGCATATCATGGGATATCTCCAGGGTTTCCTCTTCCCTCCCGCACAAATCATGGCGCCGGTCAAGGCCCTCTCAGGTGGGGAACGTAATCGCCTGCTTCTGGCCAAGCTGTTCAGCCTGCCCTCCAACGTCCTGGTACTGGACGAGCCAACCAACGATCTGGATGCGGAAACCCTGGAAATGCTCGAAGACAGGCTATTGGAATACGGCGGAACGGTGCTGCTCGTGAGTCACGACCGGGCTTTTCTCAACAATATCGTGACCTCGACGATCGTCTTTGAGGGTAATGGCATGCTGCAGGAATACGTAGGTGGTTATGATGACTGGCTGCGGCAACAAACAATCCAGCCGACACCTGCAAAGGCATCCCCCCCGGAACAGAAAAAAAAGAAGGAAAAGCCGCCACAAGAGAAGCTCAGGCTCTCGTATAAAGAAACGCAGGAGTTAGCAGAGCTGCCGGGGAGGATCGAGATCCTGGAAAAAGAGCAGCAGCGGCTGCTTGAAGCCCTAAACTCTCCCGGTTTCTATGGGGGAAATAATGCTGCAAAAATCAGGGCAACTACTGATCGGCTGGCAGACCTGGAAAAACAGCGGGAGGAAACCTATCAGTACTGGGAAAAGCTGGAAGAACTGGCAACAAAGTCATCAAGGTAGCATTCAGTGCGGTTAGCCGGTGCAATGAACAGCACGGTTACGACGGAATCTCCCCTTGCGCCGTACTCTCGACAATCTCGCCCATCGGTTCCAGCGCCGCGCTCCCATCATCCACGCTGGAAGCGTCCGTTTTTACTTCAGCTTTCTGCTGCTTGGCCAGCAGGCGCTTGGAAGCCTTCTCCAGTTGTTTCTGTTGTCTGGCTTTTTCCTTCGTCTGTTTGCCAAAGTTATACATGGACCTGCCCATCTTTCACCCCCCTTTTTTTCCGCGTTGCAGGATGTTCTAAAAGTGAGAGGCGCCACAGCATAACAGTATCTTGCTGAGGCGCCTCTTGCTTTTTCCAGGTTTAATTAGACAGCTTTCACATTTTCTGCTGCCGGGCCTTTATTGCCCTGGACAACATCGAAACTTACAGCCTGTCCCTCAGTTAGGGTCTTGAAGCCACCGGCTTGAATGGCGCTGTAATGGACGAAAACGTCCCCACCGTCATTCTTCTCGATAAACCCAAAGCCTTTACTTTCGTTAAACCATTTTACTTTACCTTCTGACATAATTAGCATCCTCCTTTCCTGAAAATTTACCAAAAGTCGAATTACCAATATGACAGAATAAAAAAACCACCAAGACTCTAAAGAGCACGGTGGCCGCCTTTGCACTTCAAATTGTCATAACCCAACTTTAGCTGCGCCGCCCTGACTTCCGGCTGAAACGCGCATGATATGGCCGAACCTTACTCGACTCTTTGCACAAAGTCAAGACATATTTTGCCGTCCCGACATTTAGTTTTCGGCGTAATAACTTGACACATAATCACCTAGCCATTACATTCGGCCGAGGAGAAAAAACCGAAATGACACTTTTTGCAGAACTGGGAATCCACGACAACATCCTCAAGGCGCTTTCCGACCTTGGTTTTACCACACCGACACCGGTACAGGAACAAACGATCCCCACCCTGCTGAAAAAGCAGATTGATCTGATCTGCCTCGCCCAAACAGGCACCGGCAAGACAGCGGCCTTCGGCATCCCCATGCTCCAATTGACTGACGCTCGCAGCAAGCAGACGCAAGCTCTGGTGTTATGCCCCACCCGCGAGCTCTGCATCCAGGTGGCCAAGGATATGGCCTCCTATGCCAAATATTTGTCAGGCATCAAAATCCTGGCCGTATATGGTGGCGCCAGCATTGAGCCACAGATAAGAGCCTTGCGTCAGGGCACGCAAATCATCGTCGCAACCCCTGGTCGCCTCCACGATCTTATTCGCCGCGGCACGGTCAATATTACCGCCATCCGTACCGTGGTGCTGGATGAAGCCGACGAAATGCTCCAAATGGGCTTCCAGGACGAACTGAACGCCATTCTCGCCGAAACGCCGACAGATAAGAATACCCTTCTGTTTTCTGCCACAATGTCCAGGGAGGTGGCAGCTATTGCCGGTCGCTATATGACCGCCCCGCTGGAGCTTACAGTTGGCAAACGCAATGCCGGCGCGGAGAATATCAGTCATATCTATTATATGGTCCAGTCCAGGGATCGTTATGCGGCCTTAAAAAGGATCGTCGACAGCAATCCCGAGATTTATTCCATTATCTTCTGCCGCACGCGCCAGGAAACACAGGAAACGGCGGACAAGCTGATCCAGGACGGATACAACGCCGACGCTCTGCACGGCGACCTTTCTCAAACCCAGCGGGAACTGATCATGAATAAATTCCGCCGCAAGAATCTGCAGCTACTTGTGGCAACCGACGTGGCGGCCCGTGGTCTCGATGTCAATGATCTTACCCATATCATCAATTACAATCTGCCCGACGACGCCTCAAGCTACACGCACCGGAGTGGCCGCACCGGCCGGGCCGGCAAGACGGGGGTATCCATTGCCATCATCCACCTGCGGGAAAAGCACCGGATCAAGGAGATAGAAGGTAAATTGAAAAGAACTTTCCAGAAGGGCCGTATCCCTTCCGGTCAGGACATTTGCGCCACACAGCTACTCCGCATGATTGATACCATGAAACAGGTAGAAATTGACCACAAACAGATTGCGCCTTTTCTGCCGGCCATCATGGAAAGTCTGTCCATGCTCGACCGCGAAGAACTGATCAAAAAATTTGTCTCTGTGGAGTTCAACCGTTTCTTGGAATATTACCGGAATGCCCCCGATCTGAATGTCTCAGAAGGGGAAAAAAGGCCGGAGCCGCGGCAGGCTCTCCGGGAAAACAAAGTTCTCAAACCATCGTCCCGACAGATGATTTCTCGCTTCCTCATAAACGTGGGCAAGAAAGACGGCGTCAATCCGGGGCGCCTGATCGGAGAAATCAACGATGCCGTCGGTAATAAAAATATCCGGATCGGCAAAATAGAAATGATGAACAATTCAGCAATACTGGAGGCAGAAAGCAATTTTGCCCCCCAGATCCTGGGCGCCTTTAAAAACCTGATGATCAACGGCAAGCCCGTGGCCGTCAAGCTTGTCAAAGACAGAATGTCCGATGATAAAGGAGAGAGGCCTTTAAAGATCAGGCCACCTGCAAATAATACCCTTAAGCCCCGCTACCGCAAATAAGCCCACCGCCTACGGGAAATAGTCCTGGGATCACTGATCCGCCTATACCATGCACTCCATAATATATAAGGAATCAGGCTCTGGAATGCTGGTGGTCACGGTACATACTCATCAGCGCCCATGTCGTAGTCATCAACGCCATCGCCTATGCCGCTGATATCCGTGGGCCTCGCGTTGCCGTCGATGTCATCGGCCGGTGCGTTGGCGCTCGAGGCCGTGTCTATGCAGGGCGACAGGGTGGTGCAGGCCGCATCGGGAACTCCGTTGGCGTAACATAGATGGTAATTCCCCGCTATGGTTGGGGTGCCATTTCCCGCCTGAACAAGAGTGATGAACTGCGGCATGGCGTCGATATTGCCGGTTTTGTCCAGACACGCTGCGCATCCACCCTGAATATCCGTATAAGTGGTCGTTGGCGCGCCGCTGAGTTGCGGGTTGTTGCCGGCGGTATTGCTGTGAATAATGCTGTTCCGCACCGTAACCGTCCCGGCGTTGACGCGCAAGCCGCCACCACCTCCGGTGTTGGTGCCCGAAGCATAGTTGCCGGCTATGGTACTGTTGTAAATATTCACGGTTCCGCCTGCTACATAGATTCCGCCTCCATCGCTGTTCGTTGTCTGCTGGTCGGTAGTATTGCCGGTGATCACGCAGTTGGTGATGGTTGCATTTGTGGAGTTGGTGTAAATGCCGCCGCCATCGTAACCACCACGGTTGCCCTTGATGTTTGCTTTAGTTACTGACAGGGAAGTTCCCGCAGAATAAATACCGCCGCCATTGCCTCCCGAAACGCATGTGTTGTTGGCAATATTGGTGCCGGTAATCGTCAAAGTAACACCGGCGCCCATATAAACACCGGCACCATTGCGACCGCTGTTGCCGTTAATGGCGCCGTCCGTAATCGTCGACGTGCCGCCGGTCGTCAAATAGACTCCGCCGCCGTCCGCTGTAGCACCGGCCGGGGCATTACTGCTGATCGTGCAATTGGTAAGCGTCACTGGGGAGTTGGAATATATGCCGCCGCCATGACCGCTCGCGTTATTTGTGGCATTACTGCTGATACTCGTATTACTGATAACGGAAGCGTTGCTTACACCGCTGATGTATATGCCGCCGCCGACATTACCGGTGTTTGACGATATTGTTGCATTGTTGATCGAAAGCGGAATTGCAGCTGTGGAATTTAATATATAGATGCCGCCACCATTCCGACCGGAATTGCTGCTGATGGTACCGCCGGAAATAGTTGCCGAGGCGGAGGCGCCGTTCAGGTAGATCCCGCCGCCGTCATAGCTGCTGGTGCTGCCAGTTGCATTACTGTTTACCGTACAGTTAGTCAGCGAAATTGCCGAATTGTTGCTGTATATGCCCCCGGCGCTCTGGGTAGATGTGTTGTTGCTGATTGAAGTATTGGCAATGGTCGTTGTCGTGGTAATTCCAGTCAAATATATCCCGGTTCCATAGGTTCCTGAGTTGTAGTTAATTGAGCTGTCGCTGATGGTTATCGTTTTTGATGAGGTTGTGGCATATATACCGGAGCCGTAACGCCCGGAGTTTGCATTACCTGAGCCGCCGATTGTCGTGCTCTGAATTGTTGCGCCACCGCCGTTTATGTATATGCCGCCGCCGTCAACGCTGCCGGTGGTAACATTGTTCCCCTGAACAACACAGTTCTTGATGGTCGGCTCGGAGTTGTTGCTTATATATATGCCCCTGGTCAATGTGCTGGCGGCCGCCTGGTTGTCGATGGTAAAGCCGTCCAGCACGGCGCTTGAGATTTCGCCGTTACTGAAGGTGACAACAGGATTGTTTGTGTTATCACCCTGTATCTTGGTAACGGCAGCACCGTTAACCGAAAGTATGGTAATATTCTTGCCGCCGTAACTGATTTTCTCATTATATGTGCCGTCCGATACAAGAATATAGTCCCCGCTTGCCGAGGCGGTGATGGCTGCGGCAATGGTGGCATATCCACCCGGTACGGTCTTGGGATTGACGACCGTTACGGTCTTGTCGGCAGTAGCATTTCCCGTGGCCGAATCGGCGCCGTCGTGGGCATAGAAGCGGTAATTGAGCACCCCGTCGCCGGCATAGGGGATATTGACGATAGCGGTATACAGCTTACCGTCCGAGTAGGTGGTGTCACCGGCATCGACCGCAGTCATGTCGTATTTCTCACCGACCTCGTAGGAAAGATTGTCGTTCTTGTCCACCCAGACTTGGAGCGAGGTTGGCGCTGTGTTTTCCGCGTCGGTATATTTGACCCGGAAGGTAAAGTTGGCGCCGCCGCTATAGCTGTCCGGATTAACGCCGTCTGCTGTATAGCCGCTCTCGCCGGTCCAGTCGAGAACCGGCGGGGTATTGGAACCGGTGACCGATACCGTGGAATCGGAGGCCGGAGTGCTGGTCGCGGCATCGGCGCCGTCGTTGAAGAGGAATTTGTATTTGATGCTGCCCGCGGTATTGAGCGTCAGAGTCTTGGTATAGAGCTTGCCGTCCGTATAGACGGTATCGCCGGCATCCACTGCGGTCATGGCATATTTCTCGCCATCCTCGTAGGCGCCGTTATTATTTTCATCCACCCACGCCTGGGAAATGGTGGGGGCTTCATTGTCGGCATCGCTGTACTTCACCCGGAAGATAAAGCTGTTCCCTGCTATTGCGCTGTTCGGATCAACGCCATCGGTCGCGTAATTGGCTTCGCCGGTCCAAGCCAGAGTCGGAACATTGTTCGTGACCGTGACAATCTTGTCCGTCGTGGTTGGTGCACCGGTTGCTGGAATGCCGTTAGCAGCATAGAAGCGATAGTTTAGATTGTTGTCACCGGCTTTGGTGAGAGTGACTGTCCGCGTATAGTCCTTGCCGTCCGTGTAGTTGGTGTCACCCGAGTCAACCGCTGCCATGGTGAGTTTCTCACCGCTGCCCAGATAGTCGCCGTCGTCGTTCCTGTCAACCCAGACCTGGATGGAGGTGGGCGGGGTGTTGTTGACGTCGGTATAGCGGGTCCGGAACTCGAAGGCCGTGCCGCTTGCGCCGCTATCCGGATGGACACCGTCGGCTACGAAGTTGCCGCTGCCGATCCATGAAAGAACCGGAGCGGTGTTAACAACCACGGTCTTGTCGCTTGTCGGTTGGCCGGTTGCCGTGACATAGCCATCCGCGGCATAGAAACGATACTTGATGACCCCGTCGCCGGCATACGCGAGGTTGAGCGTCTTTGTGTAGAGCTTGCCGTCCGTGTAGTTGGTATCGCCGACGTCAACAGCGGTCATGTCGTATTTTTCGCCGGCATCGTAGATACCGTTATCATTGGTGTCCACCCAGACCTGGATGGAAGAGGGCGCGTTGTTATCACTATCGCTATAATCCATCCGGAATTCAAAGCTCGCACCACCGGCCCCAATGTCAGGAGAAACGCCATCGGCAGTATAACCGGATTCACCTGTCCAGGCCAAGACCGGCGTGTTATTGGCGACTGTTACAATCTCGTCGGCTCCCATGTCATACCCGGCGCCAATAGGCCGGACATTACCGTCAATGTCGTTCGAGGGCGCGCCAGTGGCGGAGCCGACATCCATGGCCGGTGAATCCATCAACAGATGGTAATTGCCGGTTGTGGTCGGGGCCGTGGAAGGATCTACCGGGTTGACGAACAACGGATCGCTTGATATGTTGTTGCTGCCGCTGAAACCCGGCTGCCAGATGTCTGAATATGAAGCAGTTGCCGGACCTGCGATATCGGCATAAATATTAGTGTCTGTGTTATTCCAAACAATGCTGTTCTTAAGTATAAACGCCGAACCTCCCAAATTGTAAATGCCGCCGCCTTGATCGTTGGCATAGTTGCCGGCTATAGTGGAATTAATAATAGTCGGCGCGATTGTAGCCCCTGTAACATGGAGACCGCCGCCGTCGAGAGTAACCGCCTTATTACCGGTAATCATGCAGTTTGTAAATGTGGCGGCAACACTTCCCGTGAGGAATACCCCTCCGCCGTTATCATCCGCCTGATTACCGGCGATGGCAGTTCTTTCAATGGTCGCGGTATACGTTCCGGCAGCCCCTCCACTTATGTACAGGCCTCCGCCTTGTAATGCTGATGCGGAATTGCCATTTATAATTGAGTCGGTTATTGAGAGCGAATTTGCTCCCGAGTTTGCAACATACAGGGCACCGCCGCTTCTGCCGGTATTGCTGGTAAATGTGCTGCCGCTTATAGTTGTTGAAGAAACGGATGCAAGGTAGATTGCGCCGCCGTCAAGTGCGGACCCCTGGGCGGTGGTGTTGTTGCCGGTAAATGTGCTGCCGGTTATAGTCAGCGTGGCTGTGGCGCCCCCGGTAGTAATGAAAAGGGCGCCGCCGTTGTCGTTGGCGTCATTGTTGCTGAATGTCGTATTAGTGATTGTCAGTGGAACCGTGCCGCCGCTTGCAGTTACGTAAATTGCACCGCCTGCAAGCGTACCGCGGTTGTTGCTGAAAGCGGAATCGCTGATGGAAAGCAACGCATTCGCGCTTGTGGTCATGTAGATACCGCCGCTGTACCGTCCTTGATTGTTATTGAACGTGGAACCGGTGATCATAGCCGAACCACCACTGCCCAGATACAGCCCACCGCCTTCGAGGGCGCTTGTTATGTTGTTGCTGACAGTACTGTCCTTTATGGTTACGGTAGCCGAACCTGCTGTCGTCAGATATATGCCGGCGCCGTTGTCGGCATCGTTATTTGTAATGATAGAGTTGGTGATAATGGGAGACGAGTTGCTGATATAAATTCCGCCGCCATATAGGCCGCCAACTCCGTTCCGTACGGTAAATCCGTTTAAGGTAGAATCTGAGCCGTTCTGGAACTTGACCACCGAGCCGCCTGAACCGCCGCCGTCAATGATGGTTGCGGCCGCGCCATTAACCGACTTGATGGTGATGGACTTGGCATCGACTGTAACCTTTTCCGTATAGGTGCAATCGCTCACCAGGACGGTATCGCCGCTCGCCGCAGCGTTGACCGCCGCCTGAATGGCGGTGTAATCCTTGCCGCCCGTACAGGAGACGGTGATGGCATTCACCAAAACGGTGAGAAAGCTGTCAGCGGTCGGAGCGCCGGTTGCATCGAGGCTGCCGTCCGAGGCATAGAACCGATAGTTGATTATGCCGTCACCGGCTCCGGCAAGGGCCAGGGCCTTGGTATACAACTTGCCGTTTGTGTAATCGTTGTCGCCCGTGTCCTCGGCGGTCATGGCGTATTTCTCGCCCGCCTCGTATATCCCGTTGCCGTTCTCATCCAACCACACCTGCATAACCGAAGGCGCGGTGTTCTGGGCATCGGCATAGCTAATCCTGAAAGTGAAGCTGGCGCCTGGTACATCTGTATTCTGGTGCACGCCATCAAGGACATAATTCGCCTCGCCGGTCCAGGCGAGAGTCGGCACGGTGTTGGCTGCGGTCACCAAAAGGGTTCTATCTGTAGTGGGCGTGCCGGTAGCATTGGCTGTGCCGTCCGATGCATAGAAGCGGTAGTCGAGGGCGCCGTCGCCGCTAAAGGCGATGGTCCGGGTTAGCGTGTAAAGTTTGCCATCCGAGTAGGTGGTGTCACCCGCATCAACTGCGGTCGTCTCATACTTCTCGCCCGCCTCGTAGGAACCATTGTCATTTTCATCGATCCAGACCTGCATACCGGTCGGCGCCTGATTCTCGGCGTCGGTATATTTGATCCTGAACACGAAGCTTGAGCCGGCCAAGGCGCTATCCGGCGAAACACCGTCGGCGGCATAGCCGGACTCACCGGTCCAGGAAAGAACCGGCGCGTTGTTGGCAAGCGTGATACTGCTGTCGGCAGTCGGTGCGCCGGTGGCATCAAACTTGCCGTCCGAGGCATAGAAACGATAATTAGACGTCCCGTCGCCGGCTATGCCGATGGCGATGGTCTTCCGGTAGAGTTTGCCGTTCGAGCAATCAATATCGGACGAATCGGCATCCTGCATGGCGAACTTTTCGTTATCTTCGTAGGACCCGTTGTCGTTCAGGTCAACCCAGACCTGGATGGTGCGCGGGATCTGATAGTTTGCATCGCCGTACTTGATCCGGAAGGTAAAATAAGCCCCACCCTGGCTGCTGTTCGGCTCCGCGCCATCGGTCGTATAGCCTGATTCGCCGGTCCAGGCAAGAACCGGCGCCTGCGGGGCCGCCGGCGGGGTCCGGTAGTACTTGCCATAATTGCCGCCGTGACAGGCGCTGCAAATATTACCGGGAGATGAACCGTCCCAGACCGTGCCGTCGCTCTGATCCAGGGTCACAACATTATTCGGCTCATTAGGCGGCCATGGCGGATTGTAGGTTGTCGTGCCGTCCTTGGCATAATAAATCTGGAGTCCAGGCTCTTTGTTAACAAGCTTCCCGTCATTGACCATGGAAAGCCGGGTCGAACCATGCACGTTATGGCAGACAACGCAGGAAATCTGACTGTCGTAGCTGCCGTTCCAATCCGAGTCAAATCTGCTGCCCATGTTGTCCAGATGATGGTTATGGGCGTTGATGGGCGGCGTATCTCCCGAGGAGGGAGCATCACCGATATCATCCCGGAAGCTGGTGGTCACCAGCGATGGGGACTGCAACAGATACTTGTTGGCGTCATGACACGAAAAACATAGCCTGAAATCATCAGCAACCAGGGGAATGTTACCGGTGGGCCGCGGGATATTCAGCGGCTTCTTGCCGTCAATACTCTTCAACCGGTAACCGGCCTGGTAATTGTTGCTGGCAGCAGCATAGGTCCGAGCATTGCCATCGATATGGGCAGTGGAAAAATCATGGCAGACGTCGCATTCCTTGTCGGCGCCGTAGACTCGTCCGCCGCTTGACGCATACGTTGAAGCGGAGGGCAGCCCATGACCAGTTTTGAAGTAACCCCAGCCCATGCCGTATGTGTACGCGGCGGACTCGTTGCCCACAACATTCGATGCAGTCACAGCGGATATCACGGCAGGCGACTCATCATGACAGGTTGCGCACCACTTTTCCCTGCCTGCTTTCAATTCGTTGCCCGTATAAACGCCGTTTGTCCAGTTGTTCTTCGCTCCCAGATTCGTATCGTTCACACCGTCATAGGTTCCACCGGGGCTGTGACAATCGTTGCAGATGTCCGTTTGCGCCAGCGTTAGTTGCGCATTCGGATCATTTTTTGATCTGAAATAGGAAAAATTTGCCGTATTGTGGCACTGAGAACAGTCCAGCGCCATACCTTTCCCACCTGCGCTATTCACATGCGTCGGATGCGACCTTTTTGTCCCGTGGCATGTTGTCGCTGTTCCGCACCCCGCACCGCTGCCGCCGGCATGGCTGAAGGCACTTGTATGGGAGTGGCAGGTGGTGCAGTCGGCGGCATTCTGATGCCCTGCATTCGATGTAATGGCGTAGGAATGCTTGTTTGTCTGGGAATGGCAGACCTGGCAAATTCTGGTGGAACTTGAGCGGGGGGCATCCGAGTCATCGCCCATCACACCATCGGACGAGCCGGGATTGGGGTTATCGGCCAGGCTCTTTTTCTTAAACAGGGTGGTGACGGCCGGCGCACCCGAGGAAGCCCAGTTTGAGCCGTCGGGTGTGGCTATGGTTTCTTTCAGGAGATAGATGTTCTTCGTATCGTGGGCGGTATGACAGGTAGTGCAACGGAACTCGTCGTATTTACTGCCGGTCACCCCCCAACCGCCCTGGGCTGCCCATTTCGTAGAGCCCGTGTTTATGCTGTTATGGGTCTTGAGAGAATTGGCGTCTCCGGGAGCATTCTGATCGGTTTTGTGGCAGCCGTGACAGGTCTCTTCGGGGGAACGCTTCAGCAGCATTCCGTCCCCGGCTGCCTGCCCCTTGACGATCAGGACGGCGCCGGGAAAAAGCAATGTCACGATGGCGATACATAAAAGCGCATATTTTCTCATAATTTATCCATTTTTCTTGACAGCAAAAACTACTCCGCGCTGTCCTTCCAACTTTATGACCAAGATCAAAGGTCATATCTATGGAACCGTGGTATAAGAAAATGGATAGTCCGCCGCCATCGCATTTCCTGCCGTATCCTTCACACCTGTAGTAACCGTCACGGTATATGTTGTGGAATTTGTCTGGCTGCCGGTGGCAAATACGGCCTGGTTAGTGGCACAGCTCGATAACGCCCATCCTCCCCCGCTGACTATTATGTTCGTTGTATCGACCGTAGCGCAATCCACATTCTCCGACCATGTAATTGTAACATTCCCGTTAAGCGCAACTCCTGCGGCACCGTCGGACGGCGAGGCGCTGCTGACTGTCGGAGCGACGTTGTCGTAATAGTAGGGCCCGTAAGTCTGCGTGCCATTGGCAAGATCGTCGCCGTTATACGACTTGACATGGAGGTACCAGCCCCCGTATGCCGTTGAGGTCATGGTCAATGGCCCCAGCGTCCACTGCGGTTCCGCACCGGTAAAGGTATAGGTCGCGTTCTGGTTCCACGCGTAGCGGTAATACTGCACCCCTCCTGCGCCAAAGCCCGCAGTGTTGGCGAATACCACATTGGCCGTGCTGTACCATGTTGAGGCGGTCTTGTCGGCTGTCAGATTTGGGGGCATGGATAACGTATATCGTGATGCATCGCCGCTTCCGGGTGAGTCTCCGCCGTCATTATATGCATGAATGTGTCTTGTGTACTGTGTATTGGCAGTAAGCCCCGTCTCGTCCAGGTATGTCAGATTAGGAGTCGCCAAGCTTGCCACGGCCGTATGGGCTGAATCATGCACCTTGAAACCTGTTTCATCGGGTGTTGTATCGGTAAAGTTCCACCGGATGGAGGTGGTAGACAGGGTAGACGGCGTGCCGATCGTCGGGGCCGTACCGGGGGCAACCACCGTATCCTGCCATTGGATCCAATCGATCAGGCCGTTGAATCGATTATTGGTTGTCGAGGACGTGTTTGCGCCTATGGCAAACTGGCCATTACCTGAGGTTATCCTGTCGTTTGTATAGAACTTGAATGAATCGGTCTTCAGCGACTGATCCGTATCTGTGCAATTCAAATAACCTGACCAGTTTTCACCCGCGCCGTTTCCGTCCGTGCCCTGGTCGTCTATATAAATATCAGCCGGTGTAAAGTACTGCCCCGGTGTGCCTCCCGGTTTATTCGTATTCCATACCGCCTTTACCTGATACCAGTGGTTGGATACTATCGGACAATCGTTTTCAGGACCGTTCTTAGCGCCCGTATAATTCGTCAGCACCGGTTTCCACGTAGTGGTACCATCAGTGAGCGCCCAGAGAGCAATGACGGCCTGGTTGTCAGGCGCGGTGAATAAACCCGGATAGGCGGTGTTGTTCCTCCATACCGACAATTGATAGTTGGAACTTGCGCTGTAGTTTCTCGCAAATATGCGTGCAATGTAATTGTTATTACCAGTGACAGTTATGCCAGCCGGTTTGATCCTTGCTTCAAGGGTAAGGGCAGTTGTTGCCTGGAGGCACGCATCATTACCGGTAAATGCTATGTAGTTGCCGCTTCCGTTGCCTGAATATTCATTGCCGGTCATTACACTTGTTCCATAAACCGAGCCAATTAGGTACCCCTGGGAATCCTGGACCGTCGTGCTTCCCGGCGCTTCATTCAGGTTGAACGTGGCGGGCGACGGGCAGAGGCTCCCGCTTATAGTAACGGCGTTTGTGCCGGCGGCAAAACCCATGTTGTCAAATATGGAGTTGGCGACCGCGGCCACTGTGTCCACACCGATGTCGTTGTTGGCGTCAATATTTGAACTCAGGGTCAGCACCGCCGTTGTACTGCCTGCCGTATGCTGGACAGCCGTTATGGTTCTGCCGTTGTCGGTATCCGTGTATGTAAAATCAGATGGCGCCAAGGCGCCAGTCAAGTCTGAATTCGTATACACGGCCTTGGAGAAGGTAACGGTCACCTTGTTTGATGAGCTGACAACAGCAGAGTTGATTGTCGGGGGACTAAGATTCCCGCTTATAGTGACGGCGGTTGTACCGGCGGCAAGGGCATACTTGTCGAAGATGGAGTTTGCCGCCGCCTTGACCGTGTCCACGCCAACGTCGTTTGAGGTGTCGAGGTCCGAGCTTAAGGTCAGCACAGCCGTCCTGCTCCCGGCCGTATGGGTGACGGCGGCTATAGTCCTGCCGTTGTCAGTATCAGTATAGACAAAGTCCGCTGGGACAAGAGCGCCTGTAGAGTCGTTATTGGTGTAAACACCTTCCGAGAAGGTCACCGTAAGCTGGTTCACCCTGGTAACTTCGGCCGATACTATCTCCGGCGCATTCGCCGCGTCTATGGCTGCAAAGTAAGATGACGGCTTTGTTGCATTCCAAACCTTGGCATCATCTATTCTGCCAATAAAATTAGTGCTTTCCCAGTCGAAGCCGCCGATGGAGAATTCCGAGGCGCACCAGGAGCCGTTGTAGCAGATGCTCTGGTTCCAGGGGCTGTTTTCCGAATAGGCGTAAATGGAGGTCTCATTGGCGCCGGGCTGCATATTGTTCCCGGAGGGATCGCTCGTCGTTACATCCACGCCGTTCATATAGATCCTTATTCTGCCCGCGGCCGGATCGGCGGGATTTCTGTCCGGACCGCCCGTGTCGAACGTCGCGGCCACGTGCGTCCATTTGTTGAGCGGTACGGCCACGGAGCTGTAGGCGCCGCGCACCCCCGCGCGGCCGTCCTGCGTGCCGGCGTTATTGTCCGCCGTCATGTTGAAGGTCGCCCGCAAAGTGCCGTCAATCTTTTTCAGCCTAAAAGCATACCCGCCATTACTGGAAACTCCCACGTGTTTATTGAAGATAGTGTATTCACTCTTGGCATTGTCCGTGGGATAGACCCATGTCTCAAGACTCGTGTTATACTTCATCTCCGTAAATTTCCAGGTGCCGTGGTAGCCTTCGTCGGTGGACCAATAGCCGTTCTCCGTGCCCACCTGGACGGTTATGTCCTCCCCCAGAACGGCTGCTTGTCCTGTTTTCCCCGCCGCAAAGGAACCGGCCGTTGAATACCACTTGCCGTCCATCTGCCCCGTGCCGGAATCCTTGAGGTTGTTTTCAAAGGCATAATTAAGCACCAATGTGGGATCGAAGGTCCTCGTACCGCCGGAACCGCTCTGACTCGCCATGGCATGCGGTGTTGCCGTACCCGTGCTATTCATCCGGGCAGACACATGGCAACTGGCGTTGCCGCAAGACATGCCGGCGTGCCAATCGCTGTAATAGTAGTGACATCGGTTGCACATGTTGTTCCAGTTGCTGGTGAAGGGACCGCCGTTAACGTTCGATCGGCCCAGGGTGCCCGTGCCGTGCCCGGTATGGCAGTCGGTACAGGAAAGGGTGAAGTTGGCGCCGGCGATCCTTTCCTCGTGATTGAAGGGAGCGCGGGAGAAAAGCTGATCGCCCTTGCCGCGAGGTATCGTAGGCCAGCATTCCGCCTGCGTGCCTGTGCAATCATCGCCGTCCCAGCCTGTCGCCTGGCCGCAGGCAAACCAGTTGGGGCAGGTGCCGTAGCCGTTCGGCTGATTTGCCGACACCTTGCCATGGTTGTCGCCGGCCCAGTCAATGCCGAAGAACACACTGCCGCTCCCGCCCGCGCCGTGACAATCGAGGCAAAAAGTGGCGTAATCCGGCAATTGATCGCCCGTGAAGGATTCGCCGGTCGGCTTGCGGTAGGTGCCGCTGCCGGCATAGGCGCTTATCTTTTCGGCTACCGTGTCACCCCATACCTGGAGATTGTCCAAAAATCTCGTGACCGGACTCTTGTTTTGGTCTGCCTGATTGTATCTGCCTGTTACAAGATGAACATTGTGACAGGAACTGCACTGAAGCGTATAGTTCTTGCTGTTTACAGTAAACGCCTTCGTGCCGACACCTGGATGGGCGCCCGCGCCGCTATGGCAGGTGTTGCAGAGAGCTTGCTTATCCGCGGTGGTCATGGCGGCGAATGTTCCC
>OBOI01000044.1_pt1 | contig 51335 bp, 47 predicted proteins | sample 1670151 | NCBI WGS metagenome assembly OBOI01 (sample SAMEA104232303, study PRJEB22302) | sediment metagenome | biome: forest; feature: aquifer; material: sediment | place: USA | collected 2011-08-07 | depth 0.01 m | reverse complement strand
GGCGACGGGGGACATGAGCTACGCAGGGCACCCCACCCTCCCGAGCGCGCACCCAACTCAACGTACGCCAAGGTTTCGTCTCTCAGACCCGCACTGATGCAACGCGCACAATACGGCCTCTGGGGTAAACCGCATCCGAAAATCGGGTGACTCGCTGCCTGATGCGTGGATGAGCAAGCCGATGCCACGCTTCCCGGTCGGCGCTGCCCCCGTCGGCGGCAATCTGTTAGCGCATAGCAGTCGCCATTCCGTCTAAGGACATCGCTGTTTCTTCGCGCACGGAATGTCTTGCGCTGTCAGCCCGATAGTTTTGGCTGCCGCTCCGGGCGCACAGTTGCAGCGGCTTATGTTTGGAGAGTTGCAAAAACACCACACCGGTGTCGACTCCAACGCCGGCAATCCCCATATTCCCTGGCCGCGCCTGGGGTCTGCTGGCAGAATCGCCGCATCCCTTGGAAACGAGGGGAAAAATGGGATCAGTGACCAACCACGTGGAGTCATTGAAACCGCAAACTTTCTACAAAAGGAGTTTCACATGCAGAAGAAACTGATTGCCCTGGCCATCGCCGGCTTGTCCGGTGCCGCCTTCGCCCAGTCCAACGTCACCATCTACGGTGCCATGGACGCCACCTACGACAACGTGTCCGCCTCCGGCGCGTCCGCTGGCGCCGGCTCCAACCGCCCCAGCCGCGGCCGTACCACCATGAACAGCTCCTTCATCGGCTTCAAGGGCGCTGAAGATCTCGGCGGCGGCCTGAAGGCCGTGTTCCAGATCGAAACTGGCCTTGGCGAAAACGGCAGTGCCGTTGGCGCCCCGGCTGCCGCTGCCACCGCCTACGGCTGGGCCGGTCGCGACACCTACGTCGGCCTCGCCGGCGGCTTCGGCACGCTGGTTGCCGGTACGCTGTCCGGCCCGACCCGCGTGGTCGGCGCTGCGATGGACATCAACGCCGGCTCCACCGGCATCGGCGCCAACGCCGCGCTGATCGGCAAGCTCGGCGGCGGTTCCGGCGCTGGCTACTTCGATACGCGTATCTCCAACGCCATCGCCTACATCTCCCCGACCATCTCCGGCTTCCATGGCGTGATCGGCTACCTGCCCAATGAGTCCCGTACCACGGACGCCGCCGCTACGCAAAACCTCGGCGGCTGGACTCTCGGTGGCGTTTATGGCGCTGGCCCGATCTTCGCGGCCATGACCTACACGGTGCTGAAGGATTCCAACGCCAATACGACGTCCGGCGCTGCCACTGCCCTCCCGACCCACCTCGGCACCGCGCTTTTGGGCGTCGCCGTCGCTACCCCGATCGAGAAGGCCGACAACACCCGTTTGGCGTTCAAGTACGACTTCGGTCAAGGCACTGTTGGCGTGATGTGGGACAGCACCAAGGCGACGGTTATCACCGCCGCTGGCGGTGTCAGCGTGGATGCCAAGCAAACCGTGTGGTACATCCCCGTGACCTTCAAGCTCGGCAACGGCAAGCTGATCGGCCAGTACGGCAAGGCTAACAACGTGAGCGGCAGCCTGATCAATGCCTACAATACGGCCGGTGTGTGCGCCAATGCTGGCTCTTGCGATTACTCCGCCTCGCACTTCGCGCTTGGCTACGAGTACACCATGTCGAAGCGTACCATCGCCAAGGTGATGTGGTCGCAGATCAACAACGCTGCGGATGCCGGCAACGACTTCCTGTACGGCGTGTCTGCCCCGAACACCGCCGGCTACGGTCGTGCTCTGGCAGGTGGTGCCGATCCGCGCGGCCTGTCCGTCGGTATCCGTCACTCCTTCTAATCGACCCAGTCGATCTGAAGCTAAAACGGCCGCCTTCGGGCGGCCGTTTTTTCGTCTAGACATGAACGATGTCAATTGATCGTAAGGTTCTCCATGAACGCAATTACTTTCGATACCCACAAGTTCGTCGAGAAGCTCAAAGCCGCCGGTGTACCCGATGCGCAAGCCAGGGCCAGGCGCTTGTTGAAGCGCTCGGCACGGCTGAGGTTGCCACCAAACGCGACCTGATGGAACTGAAGGTCGACCTGCTCAAGTGGATTATTGGCCTGATTCTCGGCCAAACAGCGTTGTTGCTGACGGTTCTGCCAAAATTAGTCCATCCCGTGATATCGGCAAGTGCCCAGCAGGAAATTCTCTCCCAGGCACTGGATACCACCCCCAAAGTTTGACATTGCCATCCTCGGGCCCCCTATAGCCATCCCCGAACGGCGGCTGTAAGCCATCGCCGACGTCCAGCATGTTCGAGTTTTGTGGTCATGGGTTCGATCCCCGTTTCTGCAATCGAACTCGCGACCGCCATCCCGATTGACTTTAGCTTTTCGCCAAGGACAGTTTCAGGATGTCCCGGCGCCGACGGGTCCTAATGCCTCAATTGCCGCAAGCAGTTCCTTGGCGACGGCGACGAGTTCCTTGATCCGTTGCTCGTCCTCCGTATAGTCGCCGTCGTAGAGGGCGACATTTCCGGAGGCTCAGTCTTGAGCTTGCCGATCTTCTGAAGATTCTGCAGGCTTTCCTGAGGGGATGGCACGCTCGTCGCCTATAAGGATGATTTTGGGTTGGTTGAGGACACGGGTGACGAAATGGTTGTCGGACTGAATCTTCTTCGCAAAATCCTCCGGCGTATAGAGCGTGGGGCTGACCTTTCGGCCAATCGTCGCCTCAACCCCCGTCAGCGTCTCGAAGACCTCGCTGTAACTGAGACCATCGCCGACCAGCATAACGTCGATGTCGCTGGTTGCCGTGTCCGTTCCCTTGGATACGGAGCCATAAATGAAGGCAAGCCGAATGGCCGGGCCATATGCGGATAGGGCAAGCCGCAGGACGTCCGCGAGGCCGAAGGTCTTGAGGACGATGCCGCGAATCTCAGGGAAGACAGGCGACTCCTTATTGGCCTGGTAATGTTTCTGCTTCCCGATGACGGTCATGATGATCAAACCCGCCGAGGTCAGCCGCTCCAGCTCCCGCTGAAGCGCACCCCGACCCGTTTTGCCCAGCCGGGCGATCTCGTTGGCGTAAAACGAACGATCCGGTTGTCCGAACAATAGCCCCAGTACCCGCTGCTGCACGCCGGAAAACAGGACATCCGAAATCGAGGCCACGTTCGCATTCCCCATTCCAGGGATTGTCGTCCCCAGTTTAGGGAAAATATCTGGTGTGCCATACGGAGGCAGTTTCGACGTCTCCCTAATCCCGCTTCCCGCGGATATGCGAAAGGTGCCTTTCGCAGAAACAGGGAACGGAGAGCGTAGATGCGGATGAAACCGCCAAGGTCGTGGTATTGACGCCTTTGGCGCCTTTCGCACGAACCCCTGAAGGCGCGCCACAACTGGCGTTACAGGCGGATAAGAAAAGGCCAGAGCAGAGTCTGGCCTTGAATTAGTGGTGGAGAGGATGAGGATCGAACTCACGACCTCCGCATTGCGAACGCGGCGCTCTCCCAGCTGAGCTACCCCCCCACGTCGGGCGCGAATTATAGCAGAGCTGTTCCGGTGACAACCACCTCGTCGAGGGTGCATTTTGCGATGCCGAGTTCGGTATTGACGAGCAGCGGATAGCGCGTGCCGGGGTAGCGGCCGCGGTGGGCGATGTTGTAGCCGATGACGACGCCGCGCACGGTGCCGATTTTCACCTGGCGACCGATGCGCAGGCCGCGCCCGACGGCGGCGTGAACGGCGGCGCCTATCTTTCCGCATTCGCGGGTGGAATCTTCTGCGTCGCAAGCGGTTTGTGTCGTGGTCATGGCGGCCTCCATTGCCGTTACCTGCAAGTGACTTAACGGCCGTGCGCGGTCCCGCTTTAGGCGCTGCCCGATCCGGCGACGGCGCGATGCAGTCTGTCCATGATCGCGCGCCAGGCCTCGGTTTGCGGCGGACGCTGGACGACGATGCGCGTGCAGCCGAGCGTGTCGAGTTCGCGCAAGTTGGCGTAGAGGTCGTGCGCAAAGCCTGCGGCGTCGGCCGGCGCGCGGCGCCAGACGATCAACTCGTGATGCAGCGGTTGCTCGAAGCAGGAAAGCACGGCGATTTTTTCGCGGCCGGCGATGGCGTTGCGCACGGCGATGGGCAGGCCGTCGGCGGGCACCAGCAGCAGCGGCGTTTTCGGTGCGTAGTGGGCGGCGAGCGAGCCGGAGACGCGCGGCGCGGCGTCTCCCGCGCCGATGTCCGGCATTTCGCCGAGTACTTGCGCGATGGCCTCGCTGCCTATCATGCCGGGCCGCAGGATCGTCGGCCGCGCGCCGGAGAGGTCGAGGATGGTGGACTCGATGCCGACGCTGCACGGGCCGCCGTCCAGCGTTAGCGCGACGGCGTCGCCGAGTTCGTTGCGCACATGCTCGGCCGTGGTCGGGCTGATGCGGCCGAAGCGATTGGCGGAAGGCGCGGCGAGGCCGGCGCCGAATTCGCGCAGCAGTTCGAGCGCCAGCGGATGGCCGGGCATGCGCAGGCCGACGGTGTTTTGGCCGCCGGTAACGCCGTCTATGACATGCGCCTGACGCGTGAGGATCAGCGTCAGCGGGCCGGGCCAGAAGGCCTCGGCCAGTTCGAAGGCGGCGGCGGGAATGTCGCGCGCCCAGCGCTCGATATGGTCGTGGCCGGGCAGATGCACGATCAGCGGATGATCGGCGGGGCGCCCCTTGGCGGCGAATATTTTGGCCACCGCCGCCGGGTTGGCGGCGTCGGCGCCGAGGCCGTAGACGGTTTCGGTGGGGAAGGCGACCAGCTCGCCTTGGCGCAGCAGTTCCGCCGCGCGGGCGACGGCGGATTCAGGCATGGCTCAGGGCAGGTCGGGCAGCGTTTTCGCCAGAACCTTTTCGGTCTGGCCGCGCCGGAATTCGGCGAGCTTGACGGCGAGCGCCTCGTCGCCGAGCGCGAGCATCGCGACCGCAAACAACGCGGCATTGGTGGCGCCGGCCTCGCCGATGGCGAAAGTGGCGACGGGAATGCCGGCCGGCATCTGCACCATGGCCAGCAGCGAATCGAGGCCTTGCAGATGCTTGGAGGGCATGGGCACCGCCAGCACCGGCAGTTGCGTCTTGGCGGCCAGCACGCCGGCCAGATGCGCCGCGCCGCCGGCCGCGCCGATCAGCACCTTGAGGCCGCGCGCCGCGGCGGTGCTGGCGTAGGCCAGCGCCTCGTCGGGCGTGCGGTGGGCCGAGAGCACCTTGGCTTCGTAGGCGATGTCGAATTGCTTGAGGGTGACGGCGGCGGCGCGCAGGAGCGGCCAGTCGCTGTCGGAACCCATGACGATGCCGACCAGGGGTTTGCTGTCGTTCATGTCGTGCCTCCGCCTATGCTCCTCTCGGCCGATTCGAGCGTGTTGGCCAGCAGCATGGTGATGGTCATCGGGCCGACGCCGCCGGGCACCGGGGTGATGAGGCCGGCGACCTCCTTGACCGAGTCGAAGTCGACGTCGCCGCAGAGCTTGCCTTCCGGCGTGCGGTTGATGCCGACGTCGATCACCGTGGCGCCGGGCTTGACCATGTCGCCGGTGATCATCCTGGCGCGGCCGACGGCGGCGACCAGAATGTCGGCGCGGCGGGTGTGGAAGGCCAGGTCTTTGGACTGCGAATGACAGACCGTGACGGTGGCGCTTTTTGCCAGCAGCAGCATGGCCATGGGCTTGCCGACGATGTTGCTGCGGCCGACGATAACGGCCTCGGCGCCCTTCAGCGGCACGTTTTCGCTCTCCAGCATTTTCATCACGCCGTAGGGCGTGCAGGGCAGAAAGCGCGGCGTGCCCTGCATCAGCGCGCCGACGTTCTCGGCGTGGAAGCCGTCTACGTCCTTGTCGGGCGAAATCGCTTCGAGCACGGCCTCGGTGTCGAACTGCCTGGGCAGCGGCAGTTGCACCAGGATGCCATGCACGGCCGGATCGGCATTCAGCGCGGCGATTTTCGCCAGCACTTCGATGGGCTCGACATTGGGCGGATACACCTCGCGGATCGAGAGAAAGCCGGCCTTTTCGCAGGCGCTGACCTTGTTGCGGACATAGACCTGGGAGGCCGGGTCTTCGCCGACGAGAATCACGGCGAGGCAGGGCGTGATGCCTTGCGTCGCCTTGAGGGTGGCGGCCTTGGCGGCCAGTTCGGCGCGCACGCTGGCTGCGAGCGCGTTGCCATCGAGGATGCGGGCGGTCATGGATTGTTCTCCTTAGGCGGCCCCGGAACCGGCCGCAGCGGCGCGGCCGGCCTCGAAGGCCTGGCGGTTGAGTTCGACGAGTTGCGGTTTTCTGGCGGCGAAGCGCTTGACGATGGCATCGAGCAGCACCTGCGCCGGGAAGGGCAGGTGGTCGCCGAGCGCACCCAGCATCACGGTATTGCCGAGCCTGATCTCGCCCAGCTTCATGGCGATTTCCATGGCGTCGAAGGCGCGCACTTCGTAGCCGCGGTCGCGGATTTCGGCAATGGGATTGGGCGGATATTCGTAGAGACCGATGTTTACCACCGGCGGTACCAGCTTGGCGGTGTTCATCAGCACCAGTCCGCCGGGCTTGAGGTAATGGCACCAGCGCAAGGCCTCGGCGGCCTCGAAGGCCAGCAGCAGATCGGCCGTGCCGGCGGTGATTTGCGGCGACAGTACCTTGGTGCCGAAGCGCAGGTGCGAAGACACCACGCCGCCGCGTTGCGCCATGCCGGCCACTTCGGTCTTCTTGACGTCGTGGCCGAGGGCGATGGCCGCCTCAGCGAGGATTTCGGTGGCGGTCATTACGCCCTGGCCGCCGGTGCCGACGACGAGGATGTTGGTCACGTGGTTCTCCATGGCCGCCCCCTCAATGCCTGATCAGCCGCAGCGGCTTGGTGGTGTCGGCAGGCACAATGGCCTCCGGCGCGCAGGGCTGGACGCAGAGCGTGCAGCCGGTGCAGGCCGCGGTTTCGATCTGCACGAATTGCAACTCGACTTCCTTGCCCGAGGGCTTGATGACCTTCTGGCGCCGCATGACGTGGATGGCGGGGCAGCCGACCTCGACGCAGTTGCCGCAGCCGGTGCATTTGTCTTCGAGCACCTCGAAGGGCGGCTGCTTCCTGTAGTCGTCGACCAGCACGCAGGGCTGGTTGGTGATGATGACCGAGACCTCGGGAATCTTGATTTCGTCGCGCAGGGTCTTGAACAGTGTCGGCAGCAGGTAGGGGTCGACGACGTGGATGCGTTCTTTCTTCACGCCCAGCGCGGCCACCAGTTGCGCGAAGTCCACGCGCGGTGCCGGGTTGCCGTGGATGTCGCGGCCGTTGCCGGGATTGTTCTGGCCGCCGGTCATGCCGACGGCGCGGTTGTCGAGCAGCAGCACGGTGACGTTGCCGCCGTTATAGACGATGTCGAGCAGGCCCTGCATGCCCATGTGCAGGAAGGTCGAGTCGCCGATCACGGCAAGTATGTTCTTGTTCTTGTCGGCCTCACTGCGGCCTTTGTCCAGGCCCATGGCGATGCCCATCGAGGCGCCCATCGAGATGGTGGTGTCGAGCGCATTCCAGGGGTGGCCGGCGCCGAGCGTGTAGCAGCCGATGTCGCCGGAAATGACGATGTTCCTGAGTTGCGACAGCGTGTAATAAACACCCAGATGCGGGCAGGCGACACACATGGTCGGCGGCCGCGGGAAAATCTGCGCCACTGCGGCCGGGCCGGCGGGCACCGGCTCGCCGAGAAATTGCGCAATCGCCGGCTTGAGCACGTTGGGCGCCAGCTCGCCGGTCCTCGGCAGGATGTCCTTGCCGTGGCAGGCGATGCCGTTGGCCTTGAGTTCCATCTCCACCAGCGGCTCGACTTCCTCGACCACCACCAGGCGGTCGACGCCGGCGGCGAAGGCGCGGATTTTTTCCAGCGGCAGCGGGCAGGAGAAACCCAGCTTGAACACCGGTGCGTCGGGAAAGGACTCGCGCACATGCATGGTGGCGGGGCCGGAGGTGACGAAGCCGATACGGCGGTCGCTGCCGGCGTCGACGACATTCAGGGCCGAGGTTTCGGCTTCGGCGCGCAAGGCCTTGTCGCGCTCGAACATCAGCGGGATGCGCTTGCTGGCGCCGGCCGGGGTCATTACCCAGCGGGCCGGGTCTTTCTTGAAGCCGGCCGCCGCGTGCGCTACGCGCTCACCGACGGTGACCAGCGCCTTGACGTGGCAGATGCGCGTGGTCAGCCGCAGTATCGTCGGCACCTGAAAGCGTTCGGAGAGATCGAAGGCGGCCTTGGTCATCTCGTAGGCTTCCTGCGAGTCGGCCGGCTCCAGGATCGGCAGGTGGGCGAAGCGGCCCCAGGTGCGCGAATCCTGTTCGTTCTGCGACGACGAAAGGCCGACGTCGTCGGCAATGGCAATGACGAGGCCGCCGACCACACCGGTGAGCGTCAGGGTCATCAGCGCGTCGGAGGCGACGTTCATGCCCACGTGCTTCATGGCGCAAAAGGCGCGCGAGCCGGCGTAGGCGGCGCCGATGGCCACCTCCAGCGACACCTTCTCGTTCACCGACCATTCGGCGTAGATGTCCGGATAGGTGGAAATCACCTCCAGCATTTCGGTGGCGGGCGTGCCGGGGTAGGCGGCGGCGACGCGCACGCCGGATTCCCAGACGGCACGGGCAACGGCTTCGTTGCCGGAAAGCAATAGCCGGCTTTGCGCCGGAGCGGGCATCGTTGCTGCCATAGCGGTTGGAATTGCGAAATCAGGAGTTGCGAAGCTTGCCCGCGTCTTCCTTCCAGCCGAGGATGCAGGTCAAGAGGCGCGATTATCCGGGTAAGCGGGCGACACGTCCAGAGCAGGCCGAAAGGAATATCGGCTCAGCACCAGAATCGCATGCCCACGATGCCGAACAAGGCCACCGCCAGCATCACGGTCGCCGGGGCGAGCATGGCGCCGGCGCGGGCCGGCAAACCGCGGCGCTTGCGGTCGAAATAAAGCATGGCTTCGCCCAGCGTCAGAACGGCCAGCATGGCGAAGGCGACACCGCCGACGACGATCAACATGGACTGGATGTTGTCGGGCGTCCGGCAGCGGAACGGCCGGAATTGCGGGTTGACCATGGACACATCGGAAAGGCGGTCGAATCCGAGAACGACGAAGAACAACGCCGCAGCGGTCAGCAGCGTCAGCAACAGCATCACGAATGCCGCCTGTCCCTCCCGCCGCTTCAGCGCCGCGACGATGTCGCGGAAATCGGCGAACACATCGCTTACGATTTGCCCGAAGCCCGGCCAACGATATCTACTCACCGCAAATTCACCTTTCCTCGTGTCGTTCGTATGGTTTAGGCCATGTTTCGGCCGCCAAGTTCATTTAATAACCTTAATTGTAACAATGTTGTAGGCGGTATTCCTGTGAAAAAGTCGAGCATTGGCGCTCGGTTTTGCGGCAAGTGTCCGGCGGCTTCGCAGCGAAAACATTGCGGTTGCGCTTGACACATGCGTACCGGTCGGTATGTAATTCGGCCATGACTGCGAAACAGACCGATCTGACGCGCGAGAAGCTGTTGAACGCCGCCTTTTGCGAAATCCATCGCCACGGTTTCCAGGCGGCCAGTATCGCCAACATCCTGCAAGACACCGGTCTGACCAAGGGTGCGCTTTACCATCACTTCTCGACCAAGCAGGCGCTTGGACTTGCCGTCGTCGAGGAAGTGATACGCGCGCGTCTGGAGGATATGGTGTTCTGCAAGGTGCGGGAGAGCGATGAGCCGGTGCAGGCATTGCTACAGATCATCGGCGAGATGGGCCGCCGTACCGACCACAAGGCGGTCGCCCTCGGTTGCCCGCTCAATAACCTGATGCAGGAGATGAGCCCGCTCGACGACGACTTCAAGGCGCGGCTCAACGGCATCCTGAGCACTTGGAGTCGCGTCGTCGAGGATGCCCTGCTGCGCGGCCAGGCGTCCGGCGCGCTGCGCAAGGACGTCGATTGCCGGGCGGCGGCGTTGTTCATCGTTTCGGCCTGGGAGGGCTGTATCGGCATCGCCAAGAGTATGCAATCGCCCGAGGGCTTCGGTTTGTGTATGGAACAGTTGCAGGCTTACGTCGGGAGTCTGACGGCTGCGCCGGCCGGCTGATCCATTTTTTTGCACCAGACATACCGAATGGTCGGTATGAATTTCAACAAAAGGGGAAATCATGAGCATCGTTGCAACGGTAGCGCCGGAACAAGCCACGGGCCGCGTGGCGGAGATCTACGGACAAATGCAGCAGGCCATGGGCCGCGTGCCCAATGCCATGCGGCTCTACAGCGCCAGCCCCGACATGCTGGCGATGCAGTGGCAGTACATCGGCTACAACTTCCAGCATCCGACGCTGGGCCTGCCGTTGCTGGCGACCCTGCGCATGCTGGTCTCGCAGGATCACGACTGCGGGTATTGCATCGGCTTCAACGAAGCGCTGCTGATCGGCCGCGCCGGGTTCACGCCCGAGCAGACGGCGGCAGCCAAGCGCAACCCGGCCGATGCGCCTTTGCCGGAAAAGGACAAGGCCATGCTGCTGTTCGTGCTCAAGGCGACCCGGACGCCCAAGGCCGTGACGCCCGCCGACGTGGACGCCCTGCGCGCCATGGGATGGACCGACCGCGACATCTTCGATGCCGTCAATCACGGCGCGCGCAACATCGCGGCGGATATCCTGTTCAACACCTTCAAGATCGAAAACGACTTTTGAGCCAGGGAGAAACAATCATGGAAGTATCCAACGCAATCGTCCGGCGCCGCGCCGTCAAGGCCTACGACCCGCAGCATCGAATCAGCGAAGACGAAATCGAAAAACTCATGTCGCTGGCGATGCTCTCGCCGACCGCCTGGAACATCCAGAACTGGCGCTTCGTGCTGGTACGCGACCCGGAACTGCGCCGCCAGATACGCGCCGCCGCATGGGACCAGGCCCAGGTCACCGACGCCTCGCTGCTGGTGGTGCTGACGGCCGACATCAATGCCTGGCGCAAGGAGCCGGGTCGCTACTGGCGCAATGCGCCCGAAGAAGTGCGCGACTATCTGGTCGGCGCCATGGGGCGGTTTTACGAGGGCCGCGAGTGGCTACAGCGCGACGAGACCATGCGCTCCTGCGGCATGGCGGCGATGACGCTGATGCTGGCGGCGCAGGAAATGGGCTACCAGTCGGGCCCCATGGACGGCTTCGACTTCGACGCCGTCGGCAAGCTGGTCAACCTGCCGGCCGACCATGTCGTCTCGATGTTCGTGGTTATCGGCAAAGGCGTTCAGGAGCCAAGCCCGCGCGGCGGACAACTGCCGCTGAGCGAGGTGGTGGTGCAGAACCGCTTCGCCTGACGCGATGAGGGAGACGCATCGCGCCTCCCTCATTGCGTCGTCGCCTATCCCAGGGCCGATCAATGATGCGGCCAAAGCCCACCAGCGCCACCTGGGGCGGATAGATGACGCCGAACACCGCCTCGGTGCCCTGGTCGCCGAGGTTGGTGACAGTGATCGTCGGCTCGGACATCTCGGAACTCCTCAGCGAACCGGCACGGTAGGCGCAGCCGCGGCTTTGGCGGCGGCCCGCGCCGCCTGCTCGACATCGTCGAGCGTCACCGCGCCGTGCGGGCCGCTACCGACCACGGCATCGATGTCTATCCCGTATTCCTGCGCATGCTTGCGCGCGGCCGGAGACACCCTGTGGCGTGCCGGAGGGGAGCTTGCGGGTGCGGGAGCGTACAGTGTCGGAGCTGCTGCCGGCATCGCCGCATGCGGTTCTCCGGGCAGTTCGCCCGGCGCCAGAAAGGTCGCCAACACCGTGCCCACGGCAATCTTCTCGCCGGGTGCGACGATCAGTTCGGCGACGGTACCCTCCTGCCAGCTTTCTATGTCCACCGCCGCCTTGCTGGTGTCTACGACGGCCACCACCTGGCCTTTCTTCACAATGTCGCCGGGCTTCAGCTTCCAATCGAGAAGCACGCCGTCATCCATGTCGGCGCCGAGCGAGGGCAGTTTGAATTCGATCATGCGATTGCTTGGGGTTTGAATTCTGGTCAGCGATGTTCATTGGGCATATGATTTGCACGGTTGGATATAGTGCGCGGAACCAATGCACAACCGCATCGGCAGTATCCTAAAGACCTTTGCACGCAACGGCGACGCGGTTCACCGGTCGTCCAGGGAGTCGGGGCAATGGCAATCGAGCGTAGGGGTGCTGAACCGAAACGTCGCGTCAGCGATCACATGTTCCAGACGATGTTCATGGCCATGGATGAAGGCGCCGTGTCGCAAAATGGAAACGGCGAAATCGTCGCCGTCAATCCTGCCGCCGAGAATATCCTTGGGCTGACCGCCACGGAATGGATCGGCCAGTCTGCGGCGGATTTCGCGCAAGCGCTCAATCTCATTCGTGAGGATGAAACCCTGCTGTCCTGGGAACTCCATCCCGCCACGCTCGCGGTGCAGACAGGGATACCGCAACGCAATGTGCTGATGGGGGCGCATCGACCGGACGGAACGCTGGTCTGGATATCCGTCAATGCCCAGCCGCTGCTTCCGGATGGCGAATCCGGGCCCGATGGCGTCGTAATGACCTTTCGCGACGTCACCGAGCGCAAGCGCACCGAAGACACCCTGTGGTTTGTCGCGCAACGGGGCTGGATGGACGACAGTGAAAGCTTCTTCGACGCGCTGGCGCAATATCTTGGCCAGACCCTGGGCGTGGATTACGCCGTCATCAAGCGGCTGGACGAAGACTCGTGCCATGCGGAAACCATTGCCGTATATGCCAAGGGGGCGATCGTTCCGAACCGGCGTTTTCCGCTCCAGGGCACACCCCACGAGAAGGTCCTGGAGCGGAAGTTCTGCATCATTCCGCAAGGGATTCGGCAACTGTTCCCCGAGGATGCCCTGCTGGCGGAACTGGGCACCGAGAGCTATGCCGGCCTCGCACTGTGGGACTCCGTCGGCCAGCCGATAGGCCTGGTTTCGGTCATGTGCAGCCGGCCGCTGCGCGAAGAATCGCTGGTTTCGAACATCTTGCACGTCGTGGCGCCCCGGGTCGCCGCCGAACTGGAGCGCGAGCGCGACGACCGCATGCTGCGGCAGAGCGAACGGGAATTCCGCAGCTTGGCGGAAAACGTGCCGGACAATGTGATCCGCTATGACCGGCAGGCACGGGCGCAATATATGAATCCGGCGTTGCTGACCGGCGTTGCGCCTGAAGTCCGGCCGGTGCTGGGCGAATCGCTTACCACGACCTTTCCTGGCAACGACTCGGCGGCGCGCCACCAGCGCGTGATCGAGCAGGTCATCGCGACGGGAACGCCAGCCGAAGTGGAATTCGAGATACCGAATTCCCAGGGCGAAATGCGCATCCACCACGTGAGCTACGTTGCCGAGCGCGATGACAACGGCGAGATTGTCGGGGCGCTGGCCATAGGCCGCGACATCACCGAGCGCAAGCGGATGGAGCAGGCTGTTGCCGCACGGGAGCAGGAATTTCGCAGTCTGGCGGAAAGCTCGCTGGATTCCATCATCCGCTATGACCGTGACGGCCGCATCCGTTATCTCAACTCCGGACTGCTGGGCTTTTTTGGCATGAGCGCGACCGACATCATCGGCAGGCTGAGCAGAGAAGTCTGGCCGGACGGGCGCTATGCCGAAATCGAGCGGGCAAGTGCACGGGCGGCGGAAACGGGAGAGGCAACGACAGTCGAACTTCACCTAGCGGACGCTACGGGTGCGATGCGCTGCCACCAGATTCACGTCGTTGCCGAACGGGATGCTGCCGGACAAATAGTCGGCGCCCTCGCCTTCGGGCGGGACATCACCGCCATCCGCGAGACAGAGCGCCAGTTGAGGCACTTCGTCGAAAACCTGCCCGGCATGGCCTATACCTTCCGGCTTTCGCCCGACGGCCATGCCAGCTTTCCCTACGTCAGCCCTGCCATCAAGGAGCTATACGGCCTGGAGCCGGACGACGTGAAGGACGACATGGCGCCGCTCCACAGGCTCGCGCACCCCGATGACCGTGCCCGCATCGAGGCCGCCATCGCCGAATCGGCGCAAATGATGACGCCGTTCCGCGTCGAGTACCGCGTCTGCCGCCCGGGCCAGCCCCTGCGCTGGCTGGACGTGCGCTCCGCCCAGGAGCGCGGAGCCGATGGGAGCATCATCTGGTACGGCATCATGCTCGACATCACCGAGCGCAAGCGAATCGAAAAGTATGAAAAATTTCGCAGCCATACGCTGGAGCTGCTTTCTGGAAGCGCGTCGCTGCCGGCCATACTCGAAGGTATCGTGCGCGGCGTGGAGCAAATCAATCCGGAGATGATTTGCAGCATCCTGTTGCTGGACAGGCAGGGCAAACGTCTCGTCGAGGGTATCGCGCCAAGCCTGCCGGATTTCTATAACGCCGCGATCGATGGACTGGAAATCGGCGTTGGCGCCGGCAGTTGCGGGACGGCCGCCGCGACCAGGGAACGCGTCATGGTCGACGACATCCAGACGCATCCCTATTGGGCGCCCTACAAGGAGCTCGCGGCCAGAGCCGGCTTGGCCGCCTGCTGGTCGGAGCCTATCCGTTCTTCCTTCGGTAAAGTGCTGGGCACCTTTGCCATCTATCATCGCCAGGCGCGCTCGCCTGCGGCATTGGACATTTCCCTTATCGAAAAAGCTGTTCATCTGGTCAGCATCGCCATCGAGCGCAAGCGGGCCGAGGAGGCGCTGCGGGCCAGCGAGCAGGAGTTTCGCACCCTGGTGGAGAACCTGCCGGAGCTGCTGATTCGCTATGACCGGGAAGGCCGCCGCACCTATGTCAGCCCGGCAATGGAGCGAGTGTTTGCCGTCACGACCAAACAACTGCTAGGCAAGACGCTGCGCGAGACAAATCCCACGGGCATGGCCATGCCGGAAACCTACCTGCGCGCCCTGGAGCACACGCTCGCCACCGGCGAGCGTAGCGAGCTCGAACTACAGATCGCACCGCCGGGCTCCGACATGCGTACCGGCCTGTGTTTCATCGTGGCAGAGCGGGCGGCGGACGGGCGGATCTCGGGCGCGATTGCCGTCGCCCGCGACATCACCGAGCGCAAGCGCATGGAATCCGAAATCCGGCGCCGCGAGCGGGAGTTCCGCAGTCTGGCCGAGAACAGCCCCGACGCCATTTTCCGCTACGACCGCGATTGCCGCCGACTCTACGCCAATCCGGCGAGCGGCGTGATGAGCGGACACCCGGTCGAATCCCTGATCGGCGCGACGCCCGGCGACGGTCAACTGCTTGGCGCCGACGATGCGGCCAGGCTGACGGCAGGCATCCGCCGGGTATTCGCCAGCGGCGAGCCCGGTTGTGTCGACACCGCTTCTGTCGACCGCGACGGCAGGCGGCGGGAATACCAGATGCTGCTGGTGCCCGAAGAGGACGAGCATGGCGAGGTGGCGACCGTGCTCGGAATCGCACACGACATTACCGCCATCCGCGATGCCGAGCGGCAGATGACGGAATTCGTCGCCAACTTGCCCGGCTTCGCGTATACCTTCCGGCTGTCGCCCGAAGGACATGGCAGCTTCCCCTTCGTCAGCCCCGGCATCGAGAGACTTGTCGGACTGAAGCCCGCGGACGTGAAGAACGACATGGCGCCGCTGCTTGCGCTGGCGCATCCCGACGACGTGCCCCGCATCCTTGCCACCATGGCCGAGTCGGCGCGGACAATGACGCCATACCATGTGGAAGTCCGCGTCTGCCGTCCGGGCTTGCCGGAGCGCTGGATCGAACTCCGCTCCGTTCCGCTGCGTCAAGCCGACGGCAGTGTGCTCTGGCACGGCATCATGCTCGACATCACCGAGCGCAAGGGCAACGAAGCCGAACTGGAACGACACCGTCATCACCTGGAAGAGCTGGTCGAAGACCGTACGGCCGCCCTGTCCATCGCCAAGGAGACCGCCGAAGCCGCCACCCGCGCCAAGACCCACTTCCTCGCCGTGGCCAGCCACGACTTGCGGCAACCGCTGCAGGCCATCCGTCTGTTCAACGATACCCTCGCCATGAGCGGACTGGATGAACGGCAGACGAAGATCGGCAGCTCTCTTGCGAAGTCGGTGAATTCTCTCAACGAACTGCTGGATGAGTTGCTCGATCTATCGAGGCTCGATGCCGGCATAATCGAGCCGCAGCCCGTGGTGATTCAGGCCGACGACTTGCTCGGCATAATCGGAGCAGAGTTCGATACCGCTTCCCGGGAGAAGAACCTAAGCCTCAACCTCTTTTGTCCGCGGCAAGGCCTGGCCTTGTTCAGCGACGAGAATCTGCTCCTGGCCCTGTTGCGCAACCTCGTCAGCAATGCCGTCAAATACACCGCCCGCGGCGGCATTCTGGTGAGCATCCGACGGCGGGGAGATCGTGCCCTGATCCAGGTATGGGATACGGGCATCGGCATTGCCCCGGAGCAGATGGACTCGATATTCGAGGAATACGTCCAGATCGGCAACCCGGAGCGGGATCGAGCCAAGGGCGTCGGCCTGGGTTTGGCCATCGTCAAGCGGCTGAGCGCCTTGCTCGACATCGAGGTGCGCTGTCGCTCCCGTGTGGGCAGAGGCTCCGCATTCGAACTCAGCGTGCCGCTGGCCGATGAATCGAACGAGCCTGCCTCGGCGATTCCGACCTTTGCCGGCTTGGCGACCGTCGTGAGCAATCGTCTTGCCGGCAAGCGGATCGTGATTATCGAAGACGATGAGATTGTGGCGGAGGCCATCAAGTTGTCGCTTGAAATGGATGGCGTACACGTCATCCTCTTCGATACGGCCGAAGACGCGCTTGGGAGCGCGCAGGCAATGGGAGCGGACTATTACATTTCCGACTATCGTCTTCCGGGCATGAATGGCCTGCAGTTGCTTGATGCCATTCAAAGAGCCTCCGCAGAACCGATCAAGGCATTGATCCTGACGGGGAACACGTCGCCGGATCAAATCGCAATAATGCAATCTTCCCGCTGGCAGGTGCTATTCAAACCCACTGATCTACCCAGATTGCTATCGGCACTCGTGGCTCTTGAAACCGGGTAATGAGCCTCGCCCTCAGATCTCCTCAGGCACCGCCTTGATCGCGCCGCATGGACACTCGGCGATGCAGATACCGCAGCCCTTGCAGTAGTCGTAGTTAAACTCGAAGCGCTTGCCGGGGCCGAGCTTGATGACGGCATTGTCGGGGCAGACGCCGTAGCAGTTGTCGCACTCGAAGCAGTTGCCGCAGGACAGGCAGCGGCGCGCCTCGAACTGGGCGCTGGTCTCGTCCAGGCCGCCCTGCACCTCGTCGAAGGTCGATTGGCGGCGGATGATGTTGAGCGTCGGCCGCATGGTGTGGGGCGCTTCCGAGTAGTACCAAGTGTTGAGTTTGTCGAAACTGGCGATCTCGTGCTTGGGCGGCGGCGCATAAGTTTCGCCGCGCAGCCAGGCGTCGATGTGGCGCGCGGCCTTCTTGCCGTGGCCGACGCCGACCGTGACCGTGCGCTCTGAAGGCACCATGTCGCCGCCAGCGAAAATGCCGGGAGCGCCAGTCATCATGTTGGCGCCGACCTGCACCGTGCCGTCCAATATTTCCAGTCCGGGCACGCCGTCGAGCAGCGACAGATCTACGTCCTGGCCCAGCGCCAGCACGACCGAGTCGGCCTCCAGGGTCTCGAACTCGCCGGTCGGCTGCGGGAAACCCTTGTCGTCGAGCGCCATCTTCTCGATGGTGATGCTGCCCTCGCCGGCCTGCTTGATGGTCGACAGCCACTTGACCATCACGCCTTCCTGCAAGGCCTCTTCGACTTCAAAGTCGTGTGCCGGCATTTTTTCGCGCGTGCGGCGATAGACGATGATCGATTCGGATGCGCCCAGGCGCTTGGCGGTGCGCGCGACGTCGATGGCGGTATTGCCGCCGCCGTAGATGACGACGCGGCGGCCGAGCAGGGGCTTGTCTTCGCCTTCCATGCTGCGTAGCACCGATACGGCGTCGACGATCTTTGTGGCATCTCCTGCGGGAATGTAGGCGCGCTTGCCGATATGCGCGCCGACGGCGAGAAAGGCGGCGTCGAACTTGCCGGCCTGCATGCTCTCCGCGATGTTGGCGATCTTGGTATCCAGCCGCAGCACGACGCCGAGTTCAAGGATGCGCGCGACTTCGGCGTCGAGCACTTCACGCGGCAGGCGGTACTTGGGAATGCCGAAGCGCATCATGCCGCCGGGCAGCGGACCGGCTTCATGGATTTCCACCGCATGACCCAGGCGCGCCAGATGATAGGCGGCGGACAGACCCGACGGCCCGGCGCCGACCACCAGCACGCGCTTGCCGGATGACTGCGCCGGCTTGTTGAATTTCCAGCCGCGCTTGATGGCCTCGTCGCCGAGGAAACGCTCGACCGAGTTGATGCCGACGGACTCGTCGAGATGTTGGCGGTTGCAGGCGCCTTCGCAGGGGTGGTAGCAGACGCGGCCCATGATCGCGGGCAGCGGGTTGTTCTCGGTCAGCACGCGCCACGCGGCCTCGTAGTTGCCGCTTTCGGCGTGAAACAGCCAGCCCTGGATGTTCTCGCCAGCCGGACAGGTGGCGTTGCAAGGCGGCAGGCGGTCGAGATAGACCGGGCGGTAAGTGCGCCACGAACCGGTGTGGTTGGCGAGCGAGGAACCGGGATCGAGGGTGATGGCAAATGGTTTTTCCATGATTGAACCTCATTTCTGCCACAGGGGCCACCGGGGCCACGGGGAGTTCAAAATCTGGTCTCCCCGTGTTCCCCGTGCTCCCCGTGGCTAATCAATGTTTTCCAATAACCCGTACTTGCGGATGTTGCGATCCGCGATGCCTTGCAGCCGGGCGATGACGGAGACAGCGGGCTGCTTGCCGAACAAGTGGGCATAGCGCTTCTGCGGTTTCAGGTAATCTTCCACCGGCAACTTGCGGCGTATCGCCAGGCGACTGGTGACCTCACCATTCTCGGCGGCGAACACCGGGAACATGCCGGTTTCCTTGGCCAGACGCGCCATTGAGATCGTCTCATGCGAACCGATGCCCCATCCTGACGGACAGGGTACGAGGATGTGGATGTAGCGCGCACCGTGAATTTCCATGGCGCGGCGCACCTTGGCCTCCAGATCGCGCAGGTCGGCCACCGTGGCCGTGGCGACGTATGGGATTTCGTGTGCCATGGCGATGGCCGGCAGAAACTTGCCCTGGCCGAAGGGGTTGCCCGGCTCGGGGCCGACCGCCATGGTCGTTGCCGTGCGGGCGGCCGGCGGCGTCGCCGAGGAACGCTGCACGCCGGTGTTCATGTAGCCGCCGTTGTCGTAGCAGATGTAGAGCACGTCGTCGTTGCGCTCGAACATGCCGGAGAGGCAGCCGAAGCCGATGTCGGTGGTGCCGCCGTCGCCGCCCTGGGCTACGACGCGCACATCCTTCTTGCCCTTGACCTTGAGCGCAGCGGCAATGCCGGTGGCCACCGCGGCCGCGTTGCCGAACACCGAATGTATCCAGGGAATCTGCCACGAGGTTTCGGGATAGGGCGTCGAGAACACTTCGAGGCAGCCGGTGGCGTTGGCGGCGATGAGTTGGCCGTGCGTCGCCTCCATCGCCGCGTCGATGGCATAGCGTGCACCGAGTGCCTCGCCGCAGCCCTGGCAGGCGCGATGGCCGGAGTTGAGTGAGTTGAAGCGCTTCGCACTGGCTTGCACGCTGCGCTCTTCGGGTGCCAGCAGACGGTTGCCGACGGTGAAAGTGCCGGTCTGGTAGAACTTTACGGGTTGGAAAGGCATGATAACCCCCAAGGAATTAGCCGCCGAGACGCCGAGGCGCGGAGGAAAACAATGGATATTGAATTACTCCGCGCCTCGGCATCTCGGCGGTTCATGGTTTTCACAGGCGCGCGGCGATGGGGCCGACATCGCGCAGCAGGTTTTCGGCGATGGGGCCGGAGCGACGCGTCTGTTGCTCGCGCGCCAGTTGTTTGTCCACCACCTCGCGATTGAGATCGAGAAAGGTCACGGCGTCGAGGTCGTCCTTCTCTGCCTTGCGGAACAGCGCATGCAGCGAACGCATGGTGATCGGCCGGCCGCCGAGACCGGCGATAACGGTGTAGACGTCGATGGGCAGCGCCGAGAGCGCCATGCGCACATTGGTGGCGAGAATCCCGCCCAGGCCCACGGCCAAGCTCTTTTCCAGCACCACGACGCGGCGGGCGTTATGCAGCGCCTCGCGCACCTGCATGATAGGGAAGGGCCGGAACAGCGTGATGCCGAGCACGCCGACCTTGTGGCCCGCGTCGCGCATTTCGTCCACCACGTCCTTGATGGTGCCCAGCACCGAGCCCATGGCGACGATCATGGTCTCCGCATCGTCGGCTTTGTAGGTATGGCACAGCCCGCCCGAGTCGCGGCCGAAGATGGCCTTGAAGTCCGCGGCGTAAGTCGGAACGCGCTCCAGCGCCTGCAACTGTTTGGCATGAGCGAGATAGCGCACCTCCATAAAGGCCTCGGGCCCGACCATGGCACCGATGGAAACCGGATTTGCGGTATCGAGTACCTGGCGCGGCTCGTAGGGCGGCAGGTAGGCGTCCACCTGTTCCTGTGTCGGTATATCCAGGCGTTCGTAGGCGTGAGTGAGAATGAAACCGTCCATGCACACCATCACCGGCAGCGACAATTCCTCCGCCAGGCGGAAAGCCTGGATGTGGATGTCGAGCGCCTCCTGGTTGGTCTCGGCGAAAATTTGCAGCCAGCCGGCGTCGCGTTGCGACAGCGCATCGGAATGGTCGTTCCAGATGTTGATCGGCGCGCCGATGGCGCGGTTGGCCACCGTCATGACGATGGGCAGGCCCAAGCCGGAGGCGTTGTACACGGCCTCGGCCATGAACAGCAAGCCCTGGCTGGCAGTCGCGGTATAAGTGCGCGCGCCGGCCGCCGAGGAACCGATGGCCACCGACATGGCGGCGAACTCGGATTCGACGTTGATGAACTCGCAGTTCTTCAACTCGCCGCTTTTCACCATCTCGCCCAGTCCTTCGACGATGTGGGTCTGCGGCGAGATCGGGTAGGCGCAAATCACCTCGGGCCGGCACAAGGCGACGGCTTCGGCAACGGCGTGGGAACCTTCGCATTGCTTAAGCATGATTGTGTCCTCCGAAGGGCTGCCTCGAAGAGACACCGCCCCCTGTGGAGGCCGATTTTGCAGCCTCCTCCATTTCGCGCATGACGATGTTGTAGGCTTCGGTGGCGGCCGCGATGTTGCCTGTTGCCACCTTGCCGGAAAATTTGTCGTTGATCGCCATGATGACCGATTCGAGTTTGAGCAGTTGCGAGATCGCAGCGAAGCCGCCCAGCAGCGGCACGTTGGGCACGGGCCGACCGACGTGCTTGATGCTGATGTCGGTGGCGGAGACGGTGCATAGACGCTCCGGCCTGTGGTCCTTGAGAAACTCGCCCAGGCCCAGTTCCTCGAAGGTCTTGTTGGTGTTGATGAGAACGTAGCCGTCGCGCTTCAAGCCGGCGAAGACATCGACCTGATGCAACAGCGTCGGGTCCTGGATGATGAGCGCGTCGGGCTCCATGATGGGCTCGCGCAGCCGTATCTCCTTGTCGGCGATGCGACAGAAAGCGACCACCGGCGCACCGGTGCGCTCGGAGCCGAAACTTGGAAAGGCCTGGGCGTGGCGCCCCTCGTCGAAGGCGGCGATGGACAACATCTCGGCGGCCGTAACGACCCCCTGGCCGCCGCGGCCGTGAATGCGGACTTGAAACATGTCTCCTCCTTTTCGCGCGAATCTGCGAATCAGTATAGGCTACTCCCGGACGCGCTTTGGGCGACATTGTGGCGTTCCGCAGGTTGCGCGGCGATGACAGGGCGCACAATCGCGGCATGGCGTCGGGCAACCGGCCGGCCGATATTGCACAATGCGAATCGCTGTTTTACAATGCGGAACATCGCAACTCGACCCGCGCACCCCGCAGGTTTAAGCTGTGAGAAAGCCGTCTGCTACCCGCGGGCGATCAAAAACACTCGGGCGCCGTGGAAAACATCTGCGACCTCAGGTTTTCCGGCAGCCCGCCAACGGAGAGAGACAAGCCATGTCGACTTTGCCAAACGGGCTGCCGGGAACCGCAGCCGATGAAGACCCCCAGGAAACCCGCGAGTGGCTGGATGCGCTTGATGCCGTTATCGAGCATGAGGGGCCGGCACGCGCCCATGTTCTGATCGAGCACCTGATCGCACTCGGCCGACGCGCCGGCATCAATCTGCCTTACAGCGCCAACACGGACTACGTGAATACGATTCCGTCCGACCTCCAGGTCAGGGCGCCCGGCGACTACGCGATTGAGAACCGGATTCGCGCCTACATCCGCTGGAATGCGCTGGTCATGGTGTTGCGCGCCAACAAGGGCGACTCCAATCTCGGCGGTCATATCGCCAGTTTCGCTTCGGCGGCGACGCTGTTCGATGTCGGTTTCAATCACTTCTGGCGCGCACCGACAGAGACGCACGGCGGCGACCTCGTGCTGGTCCAGGGCCATTCCGCGCCCGGCGTCTACGCGCGCGCCTTCCTGCTCGGGAGGCTGACGGAGGCGCAACTCGACAATTTCCGCCAGGAAACGTCTGGTCGCGGCTTGCCCTCCTATCCGCATCCCTGGCTGATGCCCGACTTCTGGCAGTTCCCCACCGTCTCGATGGGGCTGGGCCCGCTGCAAGCGATCTACCAGGCGCGCTTCATGAAGTACATGCATGACCGCGGCATGATCGATGCCGCCGACCGCAAGGTCTGGGCCTACATGGGCGACGGCGAAATGGACGAGCCCGAGTCGATGGGCGCCATCGGCATGGCCGGGCGCGAGAAGCTCGACAACCTGATCTTCGTCGTCAACTGCAACCTGCAACGCCTCGACGGCCCGGTGCGCGGCAACGGCAAGATCATCCAGGAACTCGAAGCCGATTTCCGCGGTGCCGGCTGGAACGTCATCAAGGTGATCTGGGGCGGCTACTGGGATTCGCTGCTGGCCCAGGACAAGCGCGGCCTGTTGCGGGCGCGCATGATGGAATGCGTGGATGGCGACTACCAGACCTTCAAGTCGAAGGATGGCGCCTACGTGCGCGAGCACTTCTTCAACACGCCGGAACTCAAGGCCATGATCGCCAACTGGTCCGACGAGGACGTCTGGCGCCTCAACCGCGGCGGCCACGACCCGCACAAGGTCTACGCCGCCTACGACGCCGCGATGAAGCACACCGGCCAGCCCACCGTGATACTGGCCAAGACCATCAAGGGTTACGGCATGGGCGAGTCGGGCGAGGCACAGAACATTACCCACCAGCAGAAGAAGATGGGCACCACGTCCATTCAGGCCTTCCGCGACCGCTTCAAGCTGCCGATCACAGATGCCGAGCTTGAAAATCTGCCCTATCTGAAATTCGCCGAAGGCTCGCCCGAACTCGCCTATATGCGCGAGCGGCGCGATTCTCTCGGCGGCTATCTGCCGAGCCGGCGCACTCAGGTTGAGCCGCTGCCGGTGCCGCCGCTCGCGGCCTTCGATGCGCAACTCAAGGCCGGCGGCGAAGGCCGCGAGTTCTCCAGCGCCATGGCCTTCGTGCGCATACTCAACACGTTGCTGCGCGACAAGATTCTGGGCAAGCGCATCGTGCCCATGGTGGTCGATGAGTCGCGTACCTTCGGCATGGAAGGCCTGTTTCGCCAGATCGGCATCTGGAACCAGGAGGGCCAGAAGTACGTGCCCCAGGACGCCGACCAGCTCATGTTCTACAAGGAATCAAAGGACGGCCAGATTTTGCAGGAGGGCATCAACGAGGCCGGCGCCATGGCCGACTGGATCGCCGCCGCCACCGCCTATTCGACCCATGGCGTACAGATGATCCCCGTGTATGTCTTCTACTCGATGTTCGGCATGCAGCGCACCATGGACCTGGTCTGGGCCGCGGCCGACCAGCGCTCGCGCGGCTTCCTTATCGGCGGCACCGCCGGGCGCACCACATTGAACGGTGAGGGTCTGCAACACGAGGACGGGCATTCGCACGTTTTCGCCTCCGTCGTGCCCAACTGCATTTCCTACGACCCGTGCTTCGCCTTTGAGCTGGCCGTCATCGTTCAGGATGGCCTGCGCCGCATGGTCGCCGAGCAGCAGGACGTGTTCTATTACCTGACGGTGATGAACGAGAACTACGAACATCCGGCCATGCCGGAAGGTGCGACGCAAGACATTCTCAAGGGCATGTACCTCTTCCGCAAGGGGCCGGGCTCGAACGGTCCGCGCGTGCAACTGCTCGGCTCCGGCGTCATTTTCCGCGAAGCCGTTGCCGCGGCGGAACTGCTGAAAAGCGACTGGGGCATCGATGCCGATCTCTGGTCCTGCCCCAGCTTCACCGAGCTTGCCCGCGATGGACAGGACTGTGCGCGCTGGAACCTGCTGCATCCGGGCGACGCGCAGCGCACACCGCACATTACGGCGCTGCTCGCCGACACGCGCGGCCCGGTGATCGCCGCGACCGACTACGTGCGCCTCTTCGCCGATCAGGTGCGCCCCTTTGTGCCGCGCGGATTCACCGTGCTGGGCACCGACGGCTTTGGCCGCTCCGACACGCGCGAGAAGCTGCGCCACTTTTTCGAGGTCGATCGTTACTGGATCGCGCTGGCTGCGCTACGGGCGCTGGCCGACGAGGGCCAAGTCGAGAAGAATCGTGTGGCCGAGGCTATCGAGAAGTACCGCCTCGATCCGAACAAGCCCAACCCGGTGAAGGTGTAAGCCATGAGCGCTCTCATCGAAGTGAAAGTACCCGACATCGGCGGCTTCAATGATGTGCCGGTCATCGAAATCCACGTCAAGCCGGGCGATGCCGTCAAGGCCGAAGACAGCCTCATTACCCTCGAATCCGACAAGGCGACCATGGACGTGCCGGCGCCGGCTGCCGGCATCGTCAAGGAACTCAAGGTCAAGCTCGGCGACAAGATTGCCGAAGGCAGCGTAATCCTGCTGCTCGAAGCAAGCGCGGCAGCACCAAGCTCCCTCCCCTTCAAGGGGAGGGAAGGGGAGGGGATGGGGGCAACTGTAGCGGCCGAGACGCCCCCCGTTCCCCACCTGACCTCTCCCGTGAAGGGGGAGGAAGCGGCCGCGTTGGCGCCAACGCCACCCGTGATCGCCGCCATCGATTACCGCCCGACCGAAGCCGAGCCGACCACGGCGCCGCATGTGCTGCATATGCCATCGGCCGCCGAAACCATCGCCGAAACCGAAGGCGGCAAGGCTCACGCCAGCCCCTCGGTGCGCCGTTATGCACGCGAACTGGGCGTCGATGTCGTCAAGGTCAAAGGCACCGGCCCGAAAAATCGCATCACGCAACAGGACGTGCAGGACTTCGTCAAGGGCGTGATCTCCGGTGCAGCCGCTGCACCGGCAGGCAGCGGCGCGGGTCTCAATCTCCTGCCCTGGCCGGTTGTCGACTTCGCCAAGTTCGGCCCCATAGACCGTCAGCCGCTGTCGCGCATCAAGAAGCTCTCCGGCCCCAACCTGGCCCGCAACTGGGTGATGATCCCGGCCGTCACGTATCACGAGGACGCCGACATCACCGAACTGGAAGCTTTCCGCGTGCAGTTGAACAAGGAAAACGAGAAGGCTGGCACAAAGCTGACCATGCTCGCCTTCATCATCAAGGCCGCGGTCGCCGCGCTGAAGAAATTCCCCGAACTCAACAGCTCGCTCGACGGCGACGATCTCGTGCTCAAGAACTACTGGCATATCGGCTTCGCGGCCGACACGCCCAACGGCCTGATGGTGCCGGTACTGAAGAACGCCGACCAGAAGGGTGTGTTCGACATCGCACGGGAAACGGGAGAACTCGCGAAGAAGGCGCGCGACGGCAAGCTCGGCCCGGCCGAGATGCAGGGCGCGACCTTCACCGTCTCCAGCGTCGGCGGCCTCGGCGGCACCTACTTCTCGCCCATCGTCAACGCGCCGGAAGTCGCGATCCTCGGCGTCAGCAAATCGCAATTGAGGCCGGTATGGGACGGCAAACAGTTTGCACCGCGCCTGATGCTGCCGCTGTCGCTCTCGGCCGACCACCGCGTCGTCGACGGCGCGCTGGCAACGCGCTTTAATGCTTATCTCGCGCAGTTGCTGACCGACTTCCGGAGGGCGCTGCTGTGAATACGAGCGATAGCGAAGTTTCGGCGCAGGCGCTTAAGGCCGACAGGCCGGCCGAAGGCAACGCGCAGATCGAAACCGAAATGCTGGTACTCGGCGCCGGCCCCGGCGGCTATTCGGCCGCCTTCCGTAGCGCCGATCTCGGCATGAAGACCGTGCTGGTCGAACGCTACGCCACGCTCGGCGGCGTTTGTCTCAATGTCGGCTGCATTCCCTCGAAGGCGCTGCTGCACGTCGCCGCCGTCATGGACGAAACGCAGCACCTGAGCGAACTCGGCGTTGCCTTCGCTGCGCCGCAAGTCGATATCGACAAGCTGCGCGCCCACAAGGCCAAGGTCGTCGCCAAGCTCACGACCGGCCTCACCGGCATGGCCAAGGCGCGCCGCGTCGAAGTCGTGCGCGGCTACGGCGCCTTTCTCGATGCCCACCATATCGAGGTCGAAGAGACCACCGGCAGCGCGCAGGAGAAAACCGGCGCGAAGAAGATCATCAAGTTCCAGAAGTGCATCATCGCCGCCGGCTCCGCCGCCGTGCATCTGCCCTTTCTGCCGACGGACCCGCGCATCGTCGATTCCACCGGCGCACTGGAACTGCGCAGCACGCCGGCCAAACTGCTGGTCATTGGCGGCGGCATCATCGGCCTGGAAATGGCGACCGTCTATTCCACCCTCGGCGCCCGCGTCGAGGTCGTCGAAATGCTCGACGCGCTGATGCAGGGCCCCGACCGCGACCTCGTCAAGGTCTGGGAAAAGCAGAACGCCTACCGCTTCGACAAGATCATGCTCAAGACGAAAACCGTTGCCGTCGAGGCGAAGGATGACGGCCTCTGGGTCAGGTTCGAAGGCGAACAGGCGCCGGCAGAACCGCAGCGCTACGACATGATCCTGCAATCCGCCGGGCGCAGTCCGAACGGCAGGAAAATCGCCGCCGACAAGGCCGGCGTCAATGTCGACGAGCGCGGCTTCATTCCCGTCGACAGCCAGATGCGTACCAACGTGCCGCATATTCATGCCATCGGCGACATCGTCGGTCAGCCTATGCTGGCGCACAAGGCCGTGCATGAGGCCCACGTCGCCGCCGAAGCGGCTGCCGGCCAGAAGAGCCACTTCGACGCCAGCGTGATTCCGGGGGTGGCCTACACCCATCCCGAAGTTGCCTGGGTCGGCCTGGGCGAAGACGCGGCGAAGAAGGCCGGGCGCAAGATCGGCGTCGCCAAATTTCCCTGGGCCGCTTCGGGCCGGGCGATTGCCAACGGCGTCGAATACGGCTTCACCAAGCTGGTGTTCGACGAAGAGACGCATCGCATCGTCGGCGGCAGCATCGTCGGCGCCGGTGCCGGCGACATGATCGGCGAAATCGCGCTGGCCATCGAAATGGGCTGCGATGCCGTCGATATCGGCAAGACCATCCACCCGCATCCGACGCTGGGCGAATCCATCGGCCTGGCGGCGGAGGTGGCGCACGGCAGTTGCACCGATCTGCCGGCGCCGCGGAGGCGATAGCGGAGCACGACAGATGGACGGCGCTGCCTTGCCGGGGTTCTTCAGGCGCGCGTCGTCCAGTACAAAACCCTTGACGATGTATTCCTTCAGCTTGTCGTTGGCCCATTGGCGGAAGCGCACGCCCACCGGGCTGCGCACCCGAAAGCCCAAGGCCAGCACCATGTCCAGGTTGTAGTGCGCCACCTCGTACTGCTTGCCGTCCGCGGCAGTTGTTCGGAAAAACCGAACAACTGAATTTTCAACCAACTCGCCATCCTCGAAGATGTGCTTGATGTGCTCGCTGACCGTCCCCTTGGCCTTGCCGAACAACTCGGTCAACTGCTTCTGGTTCAGCCAAAGGGTTGGTCTTGCTGTCCTGATCGTCCGCGATCAGTTGCTTGATGGCGTCGAAGACGATGGCGAACTGCTCGTCGTATTTCATTTCCATCGCCTCGATCTTGAGCGCGAGGTTGCGGTTCGAGTCCATCAAGCGCCGCAACTGGACGAAGGTGCGCATGATGGCGATGTTCACTTCCACCGCGCGCGGCGAACGCAGCACGCTGGACAACATGGCGACGCCCTGCTCGGTGAAAGCGTATGGAGGTGCGCGCCTGCCGCCATGCGTGCCCGCACTCAATATCTGTGACTGGATAAGGCCGTTTTTCTTCTTGTTCGACATAGTCGGCGCACTTGAAATGCCAATCTGGCATTTCAAGTTTTCCCAGTCCTCATGGTTCAACTGGAACATGAAGTCCTCGGGAATGAGTGATGCATTTTTCATTGGATAGGCGAAACCCGATTCGGGAGGCACGCACTGCAAGAGCAGGTTGCTTTGACGCACCCGTATAGTTCTGGCGCGCATCAGGGTGAACAAAATGATCCGCGATGTTCGCCGCGCCGCCGATCCAACGGCCGCTTACGGTTGTCGGTCAAGGATCAAGGTCGGCTTTGGAGGAGAATCGCCACCGGCAGGACATGGCCTACAGCACGCACCCGTAATCGCTCCCAAGAGCCGCCATTGCTCTTCCTATCCTTTGGCGAATTACCGCTGCCGCATAGCTGGCAGTCGCAAGCGGGCTGCCAGTGAACTCCTGGCTCAGGCGGCGGCTGACGCCTTACTCGGGCGAATCAGGCTTTCGGCGGGGATGCCGAATTTCTCGTGCAGCCGCCAGATCATGCCGAGGGTCAAGGGGCGCTTGCGGGCGAGGATTTCGTAGACCCGGTTCAGGCGGCCAATGGCCGGCACCAAGTCCTTCGGGGTCAGCCCACCTTGCTCCATACGGAACTTGATGGCCTCGACCGGATCGGGCAAGTCGATGGGGAAGTTCTTGGCCTCATACGCCTCAACCAGGATCAGCAACACTTCGAATCGATCCCCGTCAGGCGTGCCGGGGTCTGGTTCGTTGTCGAAATACGCCGACACCTCACGCAATGCGTCCTTGTAGTCAGCTTTGGTGTGAATTGGACGAATTTCCATGTCAGTGCTCCATCTCAACGGTTTCGGCATCAATCGCATCGTATTCACCATGCGTACCAACAAACTTCACGTAGACGGCCTGGTAGCGGTATGCCACTGAGACCACCAGACGATAGTCATTGCCCTTGATGTTGAAGACAACCCGGCGGTTCTTTAGAACGCTGGCGCTACGGTATTGATCCTTGATATCGGCTGGCTGGCGCCATGTCGCCTTCTTCACCTCATCAACCCATGATTTCAAAGGCTGCTCGGCATCCAGATTGCCTTCCCAGAAGGCTCGCAGGTGGCTGACGGCAACGATTCGCATGGGACGAAGTGTAGTCCCAATATGGGACATTGCCAATACTCCATCGCGCTTCTGTTGCGCTTCGTGTGATATGACCGGCAGGACCGGTTCGTCAGGCGGCATTCGTCGAGGGCCGTCTGCTACGCTGCGAATTGACATGGCTCCGGTTGCAAAAGATACTTCCCTCCGGCGTACCGAATTTACAGATCGACCCACAAGACTCTCTATGGCCTACCCCACCTCCTACGCCGACAAGCGGCTGCTTATCATCGACGACATGCCGGACATGCGCAGCACGCTGCGCAGCCAGTTGGCGTCGCTCGCAATCGAAAAAGTCGGGGTCGTCGGCAGCATTCGCGACGCCATCGATCAGCTCAAGAAGAACCCGTTCGACATCATTCTCTGCGACTACTACCTGGGCGGCGGCACCGACGGCCAGCAGTTTCTGGAGTATTTGCGGACCAGCCACATCATCAGCCGGGCCACGCTGTTCATCATGGTCACCGCCGAAACCGGTTACGAGAGCGTCATTACCGCCGCCGAGTGTCTGCCGGACGACTATCTGCTCAAGCCGTTTACCGCCGACACGCTGAAGTCCCGCTTCGAGCGGCTGATCGACAAGAAGACCCGTCTGGCGGCAATCGACAAGCTCCAGGATCAGGGGCGCTGGCCGGAAATCATCGTCGCTTGCGACGAGATCGTCGCCGCCAAGGACAAGTATCTGATCGACGCGATGCGCATCAAGGGCAACGCCCTGGTCATGTCAAAACAGTTCGAACTTGCTTGCGACTTTTACCGCCAGGCGCTGGCAATGCGCCCTCTGCCCTGGGCCAAGCTGGGGCTGGCCAAGGCGCTGCGCGGCATGGGCGACGGCGAACAATCGATGCAGTTGCTGAGCGGCATCATCAAGGAGAATCCCAACTTTCTTTCCGCCTACGACGTTCTCGGCCGCATCCACATGGAAGAGGGGCGCAGCGAGGATGCCCTCCAGGTGCTCGACCGCGCCTGCAATGTATCGCCCAATTCCCTGGCGCGGCACCGTTCCATCGCCAACATCGCCGAGGATGTCGCCGATTTCAGTCGCGTCGAAAAGGCGTTGAGCATCGTCGTGCGCAAGACGAAGAACTCGCCTTTGCGCAACTCGGCCGACCACGCCAAGCTCGGCAATGCGCTCACTGAAATGGGCGAGGCCGGCAAGGCCGTGGCGGTGCTCGAAGAGGCCAAGACCAGTTTCCGTGAAGCCGGCGACGTCAGGCTGCTGGCCGCCGTCGAAGCCGTGGCGCAGCAGAAGGCCGGGAATCCGGAACTGGCAAAGCAGGCGCTGGAACGGGCGCTGGAAGGCGGCACCGGGAAACTGCCCGAGTCCACGGCCCTGGCCATCGCCAAGGCCTGCCTGGCGAACGACAAGCAGGATCAGGCGCTGGCGGTGCTCAAGGACGTGATCCAGAACAATCCGGATTCCTCCGCTGTGCACGGCCGCGTGGCTATCGTGATGAAACAGTACGGCGGCGATGAATTGTCCCGGCAATTGATCGAGTCGAGCGTCAAGGAGATCGTCCAGTTGAACAATTCGGCGGTGGAAAAGGCGAAGGCCGGCGAGTTCGCCATTGCCTCGCCGATGCTGACCGCCGCCGCCGCCCGCTTGCCCGACAACCTGCAAATCGTCGCCAACGCCGCCTACTGTCTCCTGCTGGAGGTCTTCATGAACGGCCTGGATGCCGCCAAGCTGCGCGAAGCGCAACTCCTGCAACAATCCGTGGCCGAAAAGAACAGCCGCCATCCCAAGCTCGCCGACATCAATGGGCTGATGGCGAAAATTCAAACCAAATACAGGTCTTCCGCCAGCACATGAGCTTCGCCGAGATTGCCGCCCTGACCATCCACGACGTCAAGAACCGGCTGGCCCAGCTCGCCGGAAAGGCCGAACGTCGCGGTGACACCGACACTGTGCACGAGGCGCTGGAAGCCGCCGCGGCGCTGACGCAACTGCTCGCTTATTACAAGTCGGAAAACGGAATCCTCAAGCTCAATGTCGACGCTCACGCCCCGGCGGACCTCGTCGACGAACTCGCTGGCGAGAGCGGCGGGGCGGCCGGCATTGCGCTCGAAACGGACAGCAGCACCGCGCCGACGCTGGCGTTTTACGACGAAACGCTGGTGCGCATGGCCCTGGTCAATGCCGTGCACAACGCCATGCGCTATGCGCGCAGCCGCATTGCGATTTCAGTCGCCGACCAGGGCACGCATGTCGAGTTTTGCGTTCGCGACGACGGTGCGGGTTATCCCGACAGCGTGCTTGCCGACGCGGGCGCTTCTGCCGGCGTTACGCGGGACGGCACCGGCCTGGGCTTGCGCCTTGCAAAGCGCATTGCCGAACTGCACGAGAATGCCGGGGTTGGCGGCGAGGTGGTGCTGGCCAACGACAACGGTGCGGTGTTCCGGTTCCGATTGCCGAAGTAGCAATCGCGCTTAGAACCTGTCTCACAAAATCGCTCGCGTGATTTTATGAGACAGGTTCTTAGCCGCCCAAGGCCTGAATCTCTGCCGTGGCGAGGCGCGCGCGCGCCTCGATTTCGCCGTAGATATGCGGCATGTGCTCCCAGTTGGGACGAATCACGCTTTCGATCAACGGGGACAGATAGGCGACGGGATAGCCGTTGGGGCGCAGGACCTGGCTGATGGCTTCGGCGAGATGAATCAATACCACCATGGGGTCGTCGGACATCGTCGGACTGCCGTGATGATCGTGGATGGACTGACGAATCACGGGCGGCAGGTTCCATATTTCTGCCAGGACGTCGCCGATCTCGGCATGGTCCATGCCGAACACGCGTCGTTCCGCCTCGATTTCTTTGCTGTTGCCGGTATCGGTCATCAGCCTGCCGACGGCATCGTAGGCGTCGGGAAAATTGCTGTTCAGCCAGAGCCGGCCGATGTCATGCACCAGGCCGCAGATATAGGCGAGTTCGCCGTTCTGGCCGAAATGCTCGGCCAGCACCTGGGCACTGATACCCACCTCGACGCTATGCTTCCAGAAGTCGGCGGATTGTGCGCCGGACGAGAGCTTCTTGAAGGCGCCGTGAATCGAGATGGACAACACGAGCAGGCGCACCCGGCCCATGCCGAGCATGGACATGGCGGAGTAAACGTCTTTGAGGCCGCGGCTGGAGGACTTGAGTCCCGCACTGTTGGCAAGACCGAGCAGCCTGGACGAAATCACCGGGTCGTTCTTGGCATGATCGACCAGGAGATGGAGATTGCCCTCCTCGTCGTCCAGCAGCGTGAGCAGTTGAAGCGCAATTTTCGGAAAGGCGGGAATGTGGCGGGACCGCTCGGCGACCGCTTTACGGTCAAGCTGAATGGTCGGCATAGTCATTGTCGGACGGCCCGGTTCAACTGTAGGAGAGCCTGTATTCCATCAAGCTGGAATACAGGTCGCTGGCCACACTGTCGTCGGGCTCCAGCATCGAAAATGCCACCTTGATCTGCTCCTGCGTGTCGACCAGGTAGCGGGAAATTTCTTCGATGCTGCGGGTTTCGTCGACTTCTATCGCGAAGCAATTCACCTGGCGGCGGCGCAATTGCTCGATCAGCTCCTCGGTCAGCACAACACCGGCGGACAGCTTGAACAATTGACTGCTGCGCACGGCCTGGACCATAAACGCCAGCGTCATGCCGGGCTCGGCTTCGCCGTTGGTGATGAAACGCACCCGCTTCATCGGCGGGGGCGTCGTGGTATCCGGGCTGGCTGTCTCGTTCATGGCGAAAGTATGCCAGTCCTGGCCGACATCGTGTTGCTTGCTCTATCGCGGTGGAATTCGCGGAAACCGCTAGAATCCAGTCATCCGAACAAGATCACAGGAATTCGCATGACTCAGGACGAACTCAAGCAGGCCGTGGCGCGGGCGGCCCGCGATTACGTGGCGGCGCACTTGCCGGCCGGCGGAATACTCGGCGTCGGCACCGGCTCGACGGCGAATTTCTTCATCGACGAACTGGCTGCGATCAAGGATCGTATCGGTGGCGCAGTCGCCAGTTCCGAGGCGACGCGCAAGCGCCTCGAAGGTCACGGCATCCGCGTGCTCGACTTGAACGACGTCACGGCGATGGCGATCTACGTCGATGGTGCCGACGAGATCGACGGCAGCTTCGCGATGATAAAGGGCGGCGGCGGCGCGCTGACGCGCGAGAAAATCGTCGCCGCGGTGGCGCAGACCTTCGTTTGCATTTGCGACGGCAGCAAGCTGGTGAACACGATGGGCAGGTTTCCGCTGCCGGTGGAGGTGATCCCGATGGCGCGGGCCTATGTGGCGCGGGAGATTGAAAAGCTGGGCGGCACGCCCCGCTTGCGCGAAGGATTCATCACCGACAACGGCAATATCATCCTCGACATCCATGGCCTGAGCATCGTGGACCCGAAAGGATTGGAACTGCAACTGGACCGGATTGTCGGACTTGTCACTAACGGCCTGTTCGCGCAGCGGGGCGCCGACGTACTGATGCTGGGCACGCCGAACGGCGTAATAGTCTCTACGCGCTGAAGGTTTTTCTCAGGCGGGTGGCCGTTCCATTCGATGTGGAAAGAAGCGAGGTGCTGAGATGAAGCAAACCCTGACATGCCTGTTGGCCGTTTCCGCGTTGCTTGCCGTTCAGCCCGCCAGCGCGGACACGGTCAAGGTGGGAATGAAGAACGGGATGTTTGCGCCGGCCGCGGTCACGATCAAGGTCGGCGACCGTGTCGTCTGGCTCAACGACGACGAGGACACCCACCACCGGGTGAGCTTCGACGATCCATCGCTCAAGAGTTCGGAGGACATGAGGACCGGCAAGGAGTACTCCGTCGTCTTCGGGAAGGCCGGCGAATTCAGCTATAACTGCCGCTACCACAAGGACTACGGGATGCTGGGGAAAGTCGTGGTGGAGGACAAGCCCAAGTAGAGAAGGCGGCAAGTCCGTTCCGGCCTTGCCGCCTGTTGTCCGGTGCCGGATTCAGCCGCGCGGCGGCACGAAGCCTTGCACTTGTTCGGCGCCCGCACCGAAGAAATGCTTTTCGACCTGCTCAGCCAGATACTTGCGGTGCTGCGCATCGGCGAGGTTCAGCCGATTCTCGTTGATGATCATGGTTTGCAGCCGTATCCACTGCTGCCAAGCCTCTTTGGAAACGTTTTCGTAAAGCCGCTTGCCCATCTCGCCGGGCATGGGCGGAAAGTCGAGGCCTTCGGCTTCGCGGCCGAGCTTGACGCAGTTGACGGTGCGCGCCATGGTGGTTCCTTTAGTCGAGTGATGGCGGCGATTGTAGCGGAAATCCAAGGGGCGCTTGCAGCCGCTGTCGCCCTCGGGCGCAATCGAAAGTGACGGACGGGATGGCAACGGCGCTGTGCCGGCATAGCGCTGTCGCTCACGGGGGCGTCGGCCGCGAAAAGGCGGCCGTCCGCGCTTTTCGGCCGGATCCCTTGTATTGAGATGCTCTATCCAAAGATAGGAAGATTTTGATTGTGGTGGCCGGCCTGCACTTGGCGCCAGGGGCTAGAATCCGCACCTGCTTTCGAATACCCCTTTCCCGGAGGCTCGATGTGACGGCTTCAATCGCAACCAACCAGACGATCCTCGTTGTCGGCGGCGGCATCAGCGGCATGACCGCGGCCCTCGAAGCCGCCGAGTGCGGCAAACAGGTTCTGCTGGTCGAAAAGACACCGACGCTGGGCGGACGTACTGCCCAGCTTTATCGCTATTTCCCGAAGATGTGCCACCCGACCTGCGGGATGGAGATCAACCTCAAGCGCATCAAGGGCAACCCGAACGTGCGTGTGATGACGATGACGCAAGTCGTCGCCGTCGGCGGCAGTCGCGGCAACTACAGCGTGACGCTGAAGGTTGCACCGCGCTACGTCAACGAGAACTGCACCGCCTGCGGCAAGTGCAACGAGGCCGTTAGCGCGGAAGTACCGGACGCTCACAACTACGGTCTCGGCAAGGTCAAGGCAGCCTACCTGCCCCACGCCATGGCCTACCCGCAGCGCTACGTGATCGATGCCTCCATCGTCGGCAATGCCGAGGGCGAGAAGGCGAAAGCCGCCTGCCCGGTGAATGCGGTCGATCTCGCCATGCAGGAAGAAACGCTAGAGATCAACGTCGGCGCCGTTGTCTGGGCTACCGGCTGGCGCCCCTTTGACGCCAACAAGATTCAGCCTTACGGTTACGACCGTTTCGCCAACGTGATCACCAGCGTCGAGTTCGAGCGTCTGGCCGACCCGCACGGCCCCACCGGCGGCAAGTTGCTGAGGCCAAGCGACGGCAAGGAGGCCAGAAACATCGCCTTTATCCAGTGCGCCGGTTCGCGCGATGAAAACTATCTGCGCCACTGCTCGCGCATTTGTTGCATGGCCTCGTTGAAGCAGACGCAATATGTGCGCGAAGCTTACGGCGAAGAAGGCAAGTCGACGGTGTACTACATCGACATTCGCGCCATCGATCGCTTCGAAGACTTCTACGCCATGGTCTGGAAAGACCCGACGGTGAGCTTCGTCAAGTCCAAGGTTGCGCGCATCGCCGAGAACGAAACCAACGGCAACCCGGTGCTGCATGGCGTTAATACCGAGGGTTACCACCGCTATGCCACCGAGCACGATCTCGTCGTGCTGGCGGTCGGCATGGAACCCGAAGTCACCGGCGTCAAGCTGCCCGACGGCATCATCATGGATTCCTCGAATTTCATCGAGGGCTCCAAGGACGGCGGCATGTTCGGCGCCGGTGCCGCTTCCAGCCCGCTGGATGTAAACCGCGCGGTGCAAAGCGCCACGGCGGCTAGTCTGAAGGCCATACAAGTGATCCACAAGAACGCATCGACGGAGGCCGCGTAATGGCCGACATTAAATATGCAGCCTATATCTGCTCCGGCTGCGGCATTGGCGACAAGCTCAATGTCGGCGCGCTGGAGAAGATCGCCACCAAGGAAGGCAAGATGGCGCTGGTCAAGAGCCACGCCTTTCTCTGCTCCACCGAGGGCGTTGATCTCATCAGGAACGACATCGCCAACGAGGGTGTAACCCACATCTGTATCGCGGCCTGTTCGCGCCGCGCCAAGGCCGAGGCCTTCACCTTCCCGGATAACGCCGTGTCGCGCGCCAACCTGCGCGAAGGTGTGCTCTGGGTGGTTGCCGAAGGTTCGGCGCACGACGAAGTGCGCCAGGAAATGGCCGAAGACTATGTCCGCATGGGCTGCGCTGAAGTCAAGAAAATGATGGCGCCGTCCGGCAACCCGGACAAGGCGCAATCGAAGCGCATCATGGTCGTCGGCGGCGGCATGTCCGGCATGACCGCGGCCCTGGCCGCAGCCGATGCCGGCTACGAGGTCGTGCTGGTCGAGAAGACCGGCGGGCTCGGTGGCTTCGCCAATAATCTCTACAAGCGCGTGCCCTTCAATGCGCCCCACGCCGAGGCTCAGCCGACCGGCGTCGAGGAACTGGCGGCGAAGGTTGCGGCGAATGGCAAGATCAAGCTGCACCTGAACTCGACGATCTCGGAAACCGCCGGTTCGCCCGGCCGCTTTATCGCCAGGATTGCGCAGGAATCCGGTGCCGTGACCGAAGAAATCATCGGCGCCATCGTTCAGGCCACTGGCTTTACTACCTACGACATCGCCAAGCTGCCCGAACTCGGTGGCGGCCAGGCCAACGTCGTGGATCAAGTCGGCCTCGAAGCCCTGGCGAAAGCCGCTAACGGCGGCGCCATCAAGCGTGCCGACGGCAGCGCGGTGAATAGCGTTGTCTTCGTTCAGTGCGCCGGCCAGCGCGGTTCCGGCGGCAACGGTGATGGTTCGCATCTCGAATACTGTTCGGGCCATTGCTGCGCCACCAGCATCAAACAGGCGATGTACTTCAAGGACGCCAACCCCGACGTCGACACCGTCGTCCTGTACCAGGACCTGCGCGTGCCGGGCATGGGCGAAGATTTCTACCGCAGCGCCCAGCAGAAGGGCGTGATCTTCACCAAGGGCAAGGTGGCCAAGGTCACCGGCGGCGGCGCTTGTCAGGTCGACTTCAAGGATTTGATCCTCGACGAAGACACCGCCATCGACGCCGACCTCGTTGTACTCGCCACTGGCCAGGTGCCGGTCTCCGGCATCAACCTCGACGAATGGACGGCGACCGTGACCGCCGCCGAAAGCGGCGACGAGGCCGCCAAGCAGAAGAAGTCAGAACTGCAAAAGATTTCCGTGCTCAACCTGAACTACCGTCAGGGTCCGGACATGCCGCAGTTCAAGTACGGCTTCGCCGACTCGCACTTTATCTGCTTCCCGTACGAAACCCGCCGCACCGGCATCTACGCCGCCGGCCCGTCGCGTCGGCCGATGGACATGTTCCAGGCGACCGAGGATGCCACCGGCGCCGCGCTGAAGGCGATCCAGGCCGTTGAGAACGCCACGCGCGGGCGCGCCGCCCATCCGCGCGCCTGGGATCTTTCGTTTCCGAAGGCACGTCTCGAAGGTTGCACCCAGTGCAAGCGCTGTACCGTCGAGTGCCCGTTCGGCGCCATCGACGAGGACGAAAAGCGTTTCCCGGTATTCAACGAAAGCCGCTGCCGTCGTTGCGGCACCTGCATGGGCGCCTGCCCGGTGCGCGTGATCTCTTTCGAGAACTACTCCTGCGATACGGTCGGCATGCAGGTCAAGGCGGTCAACGTTCCCGACGAGTTCGAGGAAAAGCCGCGCATCCTGATCCTTGCCTGCGAGAACGATGCCTATCCGGCGCTCGACATGGCTGGCCTGCAGCGCATCACCTACTCGGCCTTCGTGCGCGCGATCCCGGTGCGCTGCCTCGGGTCGGTGAACACCATCTGGATTACCGACGCGCTCAACCAGGGCTACGACGGGGTCATGATGATGGGCTGCAAGCGCGGCGACGACTACCAGTGCCACTTCGTCAAGGGCTCGGAAATGGCCTACTACCGCATGAGCAAGATCGGCGATACGCTGAAGCAGCTCAGCCTGGAAGAGCAGCGCGTGCAGACGTATGAAGTCGCCATCACCGACAACGCCAAGGTCGCGAAGCTGATCGACGAGTATGTCGCCCAGCTTATCGAAATGGGCCCGTCGCCGATGAAGGGCTTCGGCTGAGATCGAGGAACGAGCAGATATGACTACCGCAAACCAACAAGCCGTGGCCCGCTACAAGAACAGCTTCCTCAAGGAAGTCGAGGCCAACGTCGAGGAAGGCCACTGGGTCAAGATGTGCATGCAGTGCGGCGTCTGTGCCGGCTCCTGCCCGCTCGGCCCGCACTGGCAGCACTCGCCGCAGAAGATCTTCATGATGATCCGTGCCGGCAAGCGTGAGGAGGTGCTGACTTCCGACTCCATGTGGATGTGCACCTCCTGCTACAACTGCATCGTGCGCTGTCCGCGGAAGCTCCCCATTACCCACCTCATGCACGGGCTGGCGAACTACGCCCACCGGCTCGGCCTGGTGCCCAAGGCTCAGCCGACGCGCGCCGTCGCCAAGCTGTTCTGGGACAACCTGGTCAAGACCGGTCGAGTGAACGAACTCAAGTTCTCGCTGGCCATGTATTTCAAGGACGGTTTCGTTCAGGGCGTCAAGAACGCGATGGCGATGCAGGGTGTTGGCCTGGGCCTGGTGAAGTCCGGCCGCCTGAACCCGATGGAAATCATCGGCGGCCATGTATGCAAGGACAAGAGCGGCATTCAGAAGATGGTGGCCAAGGCCCGCGCGATCGAAGATCGCCGCAAGGGTTTTGCCGCATAGGAGATAGCGACGAATGGCCAAGAAACAATACGCGTTCTACCCCGGCTGCTCTTCCCAGAAGGGTGCCTCGGCATCGAACTTTCCCACCTCGATCGGCCTGATGTGCGAGAAGCTCGACATCCAGATGAACGAGATTCCCGACTGGAACTGTTGCGGCGCATCTATCGGCTACGCTGAAGGCGGTGAACTGCCGCGGCTGGTGGTCAATGCCCGTAACCTCGCGCTGGTCGAACAGAACCTCGCCGGCCAGGACATGGTTTCCGGCTGCCCGGCGTGCTGGCTTTCCTCGCGCGAAACCGTCGAGCGTCTCCATGAGTCGACCAGTTTGCTGGCCGAGACCAACGAAGCCCTCAAGGAAGCCGGCCTCAACCTCAAAAACGAGGTCAAGGCGCGCCACTTGCTCGAAGTCCTGATCGAGGATGTCGGCTTCGATGCCATGAAGAAGCCCGTGATCAAGCCTCTGGAAGGTCTCAAGGTCGCCGGCTACATAGGCTGCCAGGCCAATCGGCCGTTCGGTATCGCCGGCGAATCCTTCGAGAACCCGCGGTACCTCGACAGGATGGTCGAAATGGTTGGCGCCGAAGCCGTCAGGTTTGACCAGAAGGTGACCTGTTGCGGTGGCGCGCTGGCCTTCTCCGAGCCCGAAAAGGCGCAGAAGCAGATTCGCGACATCGTCGAGTCGGCCTACGATCACGGTGCCGACATGATCGTCACACCGTGCCAGTTGTGCCAGGCCAACGTCGAGATCTACCAGTCGGAAATCAACAAGAAGCAGGGCACGAAGTTCGCCATGCCCGTCGTCTATTACACGCAACTGATGTCTGTTGCCTACGGCGGCGGCGTGAAGCAGGCAGGTCTCGATGGGCAACTGATCCGGGCAGAGAAACTGGAGCAGATCGCAGGTAAGTAATAAGGCAAACCGCTCAGGGGTATAAAAAGGCCGGAATCCACCGGCCTTTTTTTTCGGCTAACGTCCGTTTTTGATTCATATCAAAATCTATAAAACGGAGGAGCCATCATGCAACGTATCGCGTACAAGCCTTTGCCTTTCCGCAAGCTCAAGGCTGGAGCCACATTCAGCCTGCCCCTTACGTATAAGCCCGTGCAGGCCGATTCGCCCGCCATCGAGGTGATGACCGACCTGCAGCGGGTTTCCGCCGCCACCATTACGCTGGATGCTTCGCTGGCACAGGCGACGCAGGTCATGGTTGCGCGCAGTGTGCGCCTGCTCCTGGTCGTCGATCCTGTCGGCGGGATTCTCGGCCTCATTACGGCGCGCGACACCATGGGCGACCGGCCGATCAAGTTCATTCAGGAACATGGCGGCAAGCATGCCGACCTGAAGGTCCGCGATTGCATGACGCTGATCGACAACATCCAGGTGCTGTCGATGAGCGAGGTATTGCGTGCACAGGTCGGCCATATCGTCGCGACGCTGGAGAACGTCGGCCGCCAGCATGCGATGGTCGTCGATGTCGACCCGTTGAGCGGCGAAGAGACGGTGCGCGGCATTTTCTCGATCAGCCAGATCGGCCGCCAACTGGGTATCGCCTTGCAAACCTTTGAGGTCGCCAAGACCTTCTCTGACATCAAGGCGCTGTTGGCGGCTTGATGTTTGCGCTCACGGTGCCGGAGCAAGCGCCGGCACCGTGAGTGCCCACTCTAAGTTGCAAGCTTGCGGTAGATATCGGCAATCTTGAGCGGCAGCTTCCTGACGTCGTCCAGCACCGTGTAGCTCGCCGCGCCGTACATGTGCTTGAGATAGTCGGCGCCGTGGCGGTCGATGGTGACGCAGTAGGCGCGTACGCCCGACTGGCGGGCTTCGAGCAGCGCCTGGCGCGTGTCCTCGACGCCGTACTGGCCACGGTACTCGTCGCCGAAGTCGTCCGGGCGGCCATCCGAGAGCGACACCAGCAGGCGATGCCTGGCCGGCTCGGCCAGCAGCAGTTGTGTCAGATGCCGGATCGGCGGCCCCATGCGCGTGTAGTCCTTGGCCTCGACCGCCGCGATGCGGCTGCGTACCTCGTCGCTGTAACGGTCGCCGAAGTCCTTGATGCGATAGATTTCGCAGCGCGTTCGCGTCCAGCCCGAAAAACCCCAGATCGCATAACGGTCGCCCAGCGCCTCCAGCGCTTCGCACAACATCACCAGCGCTTCGCGCTCCGCGTCGCTAACCCAGCCCTTGGTCGAGCCGCTCATGTCGACCATGAACATGGCCGCCAGGGAACGTTCCGCCCGCTGCCGGCGGCGAAACAAGCGTGCGTCGGTCTCGGCGCCGCCGCGGCGGTCGGCGACGGCTTCAACCAGCGCGTCGAAATCGATTTCCGGCCCATCGGCCTGACGTCGCAGGATGCGATCTTCGCCGCGCAAAGCCTCGAAGCGGCGCCGGATTTGGCGGATCAGCGGCGCGTGGCGGCGGCGTACTTCCGGCACGTAATCCGCATCGCCCGCCGGCAGTTCGCGCAGATAGAGATGGCACCACTGGCGGCGGTAGGCGCGGCGGCGATAGTCCCATTCGTCGTAGAAGGCATCGGCGTGAGTTTCCAGTGTCGCAGTCGGTCCGCCGCCTTCCCTGGTCGTCGGCGTCCAGTCGCCAGGACCGGCCGGCGTCATGCACTCGGGTGGAATCGCACCGAGATCCTGGATCAGCGACTGCGCAGCGGCAAGGCCGTCCGGCGGCAGCGCCACGACCGCACCGTCGATGCGCAGTTCCGCCTCGATGCCGCTGATCTGAACGGCAAGCGCGGCGTCTTCATCGCCCGCGCCGGCCTTGCCCAGCGCGGCCATCATGCCGGCAATGGCCCGGCGCAACACGACCTTGTCCTGCGCAACGCGTTCGGCGCGAATGCGCAAGGCCTGAGCGGCGCGAAGCGCACCGAGCGGAACGGCCACGGGGGGAGCGTCGTTCATCAGATGCGGCAGCCAGCTTAGGCTGTCGTCCACGGTGGCGTCCTCGCGTGCAAGCGCGGTGCGCGCGTTGCCCAGTGTTGCCGGCAGTTCGGACAGGATGGACTGAAGCGACGTCGCCAGCCCCGGCAGCTCGCGTTCGAGGCGGAAGGACAAGCGTTGCGTTTCGAGCAAGGCCAGCCAAGCCGCCGCGCGAACGGGATCGCCGTGGGCGGCAAGCTGCGTTTCCAGATCGGCGCGGAAGGTGCCGTAGCGCGTTTGCGCCCAGAGCAGTGCCGAGAGCGCCTTATAGCGGTCGAGTCCGTTCTCCGCGTCGATCTCGGGCGGCAGATGGAGCGTTGCCGTATCGGTCCAGGCGGACTCGCCGGCAGCAATGCGCAGTGCCCGCCCCGAGAGCCCCTGCACGAAGCGCGTCAGCCGCAGTTCGATGTCGCTCAGCATGACGCCACGACGCTCGCTGGCGTGGGCAAACGCATCGACGCGGCACAGGCGCTCGACTGCGGCGCGCTGGCCGGCACGGTCGTAATCGTCGAGCGCCGCGATGACCCAGCGTTCGGCCAGCGCTGGCGTCAGTGTCTTGAGCGCCGAGGGCGCGAGTTCGATGACGAGGTAGCCCAATTCCAGGTTGGTGCTGGTGGCGACCTTGCCCCAATGCAGCGCAAAGTCCTGCTTTGATCGCGGCAGCAGGACCAGCGCATCGAGCAGGGGTTCGTAGCTGCGTCCGGTAGAGATGTCGAGGTAGAAGATATCGTCGAGCCGTGCCTTCAGCTCGACGAGCGTGAGCCGGGAGTCGGGGTTAGAAGACGGCACGGATGAGGTCGTCGATGGCAACCGTCATCTCGGCATCGTCGCCGAGCGCGCGGGCGATGGCGGCAGCACAGGCGGTGCGCGGCGCTACGCCGTCGGCGATCAGATGGCCGGCATGCACCAGCAGCCGGGTGCTGGCGCCTTCCTCCAGTCCCTGGCCCTTGAGGTTGCGTGTCAGTTCGGCAACGCGCACCAGCCGTGCCGCGGTCGCGGCGTCGATACCGGTCTCGCGGGCGACGATGCCGGCCTCAATCGACGCCGTCGGATAATCGAAGTCGATGGCGACGAAGCGCTGGCGCGTACTCGGCTTCAATTCCTTCAGCACGCTCTGGTAACCGGGGTTGTACGACACGACCAGCATGAAGTTCTCGGCAGCGTGCACCAGTTCGCCGCGCTTCTCGACCGGCAGTACGCGGCGCGAGTCGGCGAGCGGGTGGATGGCTACCGTCGTGTCCTTGCGCGCCTCGACGATCTCGTCCAGGTAGCAGATGGCGCCGGCCCGCGCCGCCGCGGTGAGCGGCCCGTCCAGCCACACGGTTTCCTCGCCGACCAGCAAATAGCGCCCGACGAGATCGGCCGTCGACAGGTCGTCATGACAGGCGACCGTGACCAGAGGCCGCGCCAGCTTCCAGGCCATGTATTCGACAAAGCGGGTCTTGCCGCAACCGGTCGGTCCTTTCAGCAGCACCGGCAACTGGCGGCGGTGGGCTGCCTCGAACAGCAGCACTTCGTCACCGGTCGGCTGGTAGTAGGGTTCCTGCGCCAGCGTCTCAAGCACGGGTGCGAAAGCGTGGAGCTCTGCTGCCTTCATATCGGCAACCTCCCGGCGCGTATAGCGATAGCGTGGGCCAGAACAAGATGCGCCGGCTCCGAAACGGTCGCCGCCGTGTGCGCCATTGCGCTCTTGCACAACATCTTCAGGGAGTTCTCCATGACGCTCAAATGCCGATTCACTGTCGATAGGCAAAGTCTGGAGCAAGCCCCCACAGGTGTCAATTCGAGTATTTCGTTGCTGCCAGGCGTGTGCTGGAATTCGATGCTTTATCATTGCCGTCCTGTGCGTGCCCACAGCCGGAAAACGGTGCGCTGATTCGGAACCGATGGAATGAAAATAGCAGTCAGCGAACTGATCGTCAGGTTTATGGAGCGCCTGGGTATCGCCCATATTTTTGGCATGCCGGGTGCGCACATTCTTCCGGTCTATGATCGCCTGTACGACTCGAAGATCAAGAGCATTCTGGTCAAGCACGAGCAGGGTGCCGCCTTCATGGCTTGCGGCTATGTCCGCGCTTCGGGGCGGATTGCCGCCTGTATCGCCACCGCCGGTCCCGGTGCTACCAACATGGTCACCGGAATTGCCAACGCCTATGCGGAAAAGTTGCCCGTTCTGATCGTCACCGGCGAGACCGCGACTTACATCTTCGGCAAGGGCGGATTGCAGGAAAGCTCGGGCGAAGGTGGCGCCATCGATCAGGCGGCCTTGTTCAAGGACATTACCCGGTATCACAAGACCGTCGAGCGCACCGACTATCTTGGCCAGGTGCTGAAGCAGGCGGCAAAAGTTCTGCGCTCTGCCTGCGCGGGGCCGGTTCTGCTCAGTATTCCCTACAACGTGCAGAAGGAACTGGTCGAGGAAAGCATCCTCGACGAGATTCGCTTCTCGCCCGACGCGCAACCGGTCTGCCATCGCTTTGCCGCCGCCGCCGACATGGCGCGCATGATAGTCGCGGCGAAGCACGCGGTCATCGTCGCCGGCCACGGCTGTTTTCTCTCGGGCGCGCAGGAGCCTCTGCAAACGCTGAGCGCGCGGATGAACATACCCGTCGCCACCACGCTCAAGGCCAAAGGTCTTGGTGCCGAAAATTCTCCGCTCGCGCTCGGCTGCCTGGGCGTCACTTCGGACGGCAAGGCGTTCCAGCACATCGTCGATCATGCCGATCTGGTGATCTTTCTCGGCGCAGGGTTCAACGAGCGCACCAGCTACCTCTGGGACGCGCGCCTGCTGGCCGGCAAAAAAGTCATTCAGGTCGACCACGACGACGACCAGATCGAAAAGGTCTTCACAGCCGACCTGGCCATTCGCGGCGACATCCGTGCCGTGCTGGAGGACGTGCTACTGCACAGCGGCGAGAAGGGGCAGGAATCCATCGCGCCGGCACCGCCACTCGCGCCCCCAGGCGTGCCGCCGCACTTCGCCGTGATCGCACATTTTCTCGCCGAACTCGTCGCGCACTTCCCGCAGGGCACGCAGGTCTTCGACGACAACATCATTCTGGCCCAGACCTATCTCAAGGCCTCGCCGAAGCATCGCTACTATCCCAACACCGGCATCTCCTCGCTTGGCTACGCCATTCCGGCCGCGCTTGGCGCCCGCTTCAGCGTCGACGCGCCGACCTTCGCCATCCTCGGCGACGGCGGCTTCCAGATGTGCTGCATGGAACTGATGACGGCGGTGAACTACAAGATTCCCGTTAACGTGGTCATGATCAACAATGGCACGCTCGGCTTGATTCGCAAGAACCAGTTCCAGCTTTATCGCGAGCGCTACATCGACTGCGATTTCGTCAATCCCGACTACGCCCTGCTCGCGCGCTCGTTCGGCATCGGGCACTGGCGCATCGAGACGACCGGCGACGTGGACCGGCTGTTCGCGGACGCCGATCTCGCCGGCGGCATCAACCTCATCGAGATCGTCTGGGACAAGAATGTCTTTCCCGTCTACAAAGCCGAGCGCTGAGCCGGCAGGGAAGGCAGGCCACCGCTTCATCGTCGTCGTTCCGGTGGCCGACCGGCCGCAGCATCTGCGTGCCTGCCTCGACAGCCTGCTCGAACTCCAGCGACGTTTTCCCTACGACGGCGGAATCAGCGTCCTCATCGCCGACGACAGCATGGACCCCGCCCACGTCGCCGACAACGGGGCGCTGGCCGCGCAATACACCGGGCGCGGAATACCCTGCATTCATTTCGCCCCCGACGAACAGGCCGATCTCGTCGACGCGCTCGGCGACGACAGGCGATCAGTCGTCGGCGCCGTCGGCAACGCGCCGCGCGAACGCTTCGGCCACAAAGGCCAGGGCGCCATGCGCAACATCGCCTACCTCAAGCTGGCGCAAATGCTGCGCGACGCGCCCGACGACAAAACACTGATCTGGTCCATCGACAGCGACCAGGAATTCCGGGTGAAGATCGCCGCAGCGCAGGGCGACGAGGAAGCCTGGTGCGTCGATTTCTTCCACGCGCTGGACGAGATATTCAGCCGCACCGACGCGCTGGTCGCGACCGGCAAAGTGGTCGGCGATCCGCCGGTATCGCCGGCCGTCATGACCGGCAACTTTCTCGACGACGTCATCGGCTTCCTGCGCCAGATGTCGGATCGCGAGCCGGCCGCCGCGTGCGCGCAGCACGAAACGGCCGGGCGCCGCCAGGGCGAAGCGGCCTACCACGACATGGCCGAACTGTTCGGCTTCGCGCCAGCCGAAGCCTATGGCTATCGCTGCACGCTGACGGGCGATCACACGGAGGCCGATTGCTGCGCCCACTTCGCCGCCCGTCTCGCGGGCTTTTTCCACGGCGAGCATCCGACGCGCGTTTCCTACTACCTGCCCGGCGACGCCCTCGCCTCGGTGCAGCCGGCCCGCACCGTCTACGCGGGCAACTACGTCTTCCGCCCCGAAGCCCTCGAATACTTCCTGCCCTTTGCCAACCTGCGCCTGCGCATGTCGGGGCCGACGCTCGGTCGGCTGGTGCGCGCGCAGATCGGGCCGCGCTTCGTTTCCGCCAACCTGCCGATGCTGCACCGACGCACCGTCGACGGCACGTCGCAGGCCGAGTTCCGCCCCGGCATCCGCGTCGCGGCGGAGGTCGTCGACATGGGCGGCGAATTCGAGCGCCAGTTCTACGGCGACACGATGCTGTTCTCCATCGAGCGGCTGACGGCACTCGGCTTTCCGCAGCAGGCGATCGCCGACGACGTCATCGCCGCAACCCTCGACGCCGTGCGCGCGGAGATGCTGGAGCGATACAACGCAAGGCACGAAGCCATCCGCGCCAAGCGCCAGCAGGGGGAAGCGCTGCTGCGCGACGCCGCGCACTGGTGGAACCGCTCGCCCGCCCACGCCGCCGCGGTCGAAGACTTCGCCGCATTTTTCCGCAACGTCGCGCGCAACTTCGCCGCCGATTCCGTCGCCTGCCAACGCATCAACGACGCCGACGCCTGGGCCAAATGGCGTGCCGACCTGATCGATGCCGTGACCGGCTACCCGGCGGAGTGCCGCGCGTGGCGCCGGGTTCTGAACGCCCCGGCGCGATGATGCAGCGGCTGCGCCACTGGCTGCATCGGCAGCGGCGCCCGCTGCGTTATGCGTTGCTCGACGGCCTGCTGCGCGACCAGGCGCCGAACCTCGAACAAGCGTTGATGAAGCGCGAAGACGATCTGCGCCGCGTCGTGCAGTTCGCCGCCGCCGACACCGACTACTACCGCGACCGCTACGCGCAGGCGCAAATCGATGTGGCCGGCGACTGGACTATCGGCGATCTGCCGCTGCTGCGCAAGGAAGACGTCGTCCAGCACCTCCACGCCATGCTGGCGCGCAGCGCGCAGGCGAAAATCGGCCACACCGGCGGCTCGACCGGCAAGCCCCTCGCCTTCTGGTACGACGACTTCAAGCACGAACTGATGCGCGCCGGCATGTGCCGCAGCTACATGGGCTCGGGCTGGCGGCCGGGACAGAAGATCCTGAACTTCTGGGGCGCGCGCCAGGACACCGTGGCCGGCGGCGTGTTCAACGCCGGCTGGGAAGATTTCATCGCCGCCGAAAGAACGATCAGCGCATACGAATACACGACCGCCCAGTTGAATGCCTGGGCCGACACCGTGCGCAGTTACCGCCCAGTTCTGCTGCACGGCTACGCGTCGGTACTCGCCGAGTTGGCCCGGCATGTCGTCGCGCAACGCATCGAAATGCCGCGCAGCCTGCTCGGCGTCTATCCGACCGCCGAGGTTCTCGACGACGTTCAGCGCGAAGTCATGGAGCGAGCCTTCGGTTGCAAGGTGTTCAACCAGTACGGCAGCCGCGAGATACCCAACATCGCCTGCGAATGCCGGCACGGCAACATGCACGTGTTCAGCGACATGGTGTATCTGGAATCGCTGCGCGAAGGCGACGAAGACCGGCTTGTCGTCACCTCGCTGACCAACCGCCTGATGCCCTTCATCCGCTACGACATCGGCGACTCCGGCCGTCTCAAGGACGGCGAATGCAGTTGCGGCTGGCCGTTTCCGCTAATGGAAATGGGCATGTGCCGCCACAACGACCTCATCCGCACACCGGAGGGCAAGACCTTCCACCCTTCCTATTTCAACCGCCTGCTCTACGGACTCACGCAGATCGAGCAATACCAGTTCGTACAGGAAGCGCCGGATCGCATCGTCCTGAATGTCGTGGCACGGGAGCCGCTGGACGCAGAAGCAGCCGCAAACCTGCGCGAGAACATCCGCCGCGACGTCGATCCGCTGATGGACTTCCAGTTGAACCACGTCGCGGAAATTCCGCGCACGGCGTCGGGTAAGCACCGCTTCGTCGTTAGCCGATGCGAGCGCCACGGCGAAACCTGATCGCCGTATGCGCCGAGGATTCCAGTTCGATTCGTTTCGGAGCGAGGATGCTGGATACGGGGCTGGCTGCTTCGTGCCCACAACGGCCTGATGATTTCTTCATGAGCAATGGCGGGTTACTGATCAAATTGCCGCCGTACGCTTGGAACTAAGCGCGGGCCCTTGATCGACCTTTGTCCTCAGAGCGGGCACGATGGTCCGATGGCCGTGTTGGCGCCACTTCCTGTCATCAGGGAGATAGCCGTGTCGGGTTGGCACAGTCACGATGTGCGGACCAACCTGTCGAGCGAGAATGCGGAGGATTTCTACGACAGCAGACTACAATTATCGCAGAGTAGGTCGGCAGCGATGCAGCGCGGAAGTACGCCTACCCAATCGAGCACGCTCAAAGCGCAACCTGACAGGCGTTGAGTGCCAAATTGCCGGAATACGGAGGTCGGCTCAGCCGATAATCTATTTGTAAGGCCAAGTCATACATCACGTCGTAGACCACATGTTCAAATGTAAGGTAGTACGATACTTCGGGTATTAGGTTGCTCTTTCCGTGCGCAATTTCGTTTCGGCGACCAACAAGTGTCTTCAGCTTTACCTCGTGCTCCTCAACTTTTTCAGTACTCAAGTCTGCGGCCCTAAGTAGATTCAGTAGCACGCTAGGCCATAGGTTCGATTGAGTATCGACTTCTGGGAAAGTCGGCGAGACTCCTAGGTGGCATGAACCGAAGTCCACGATTTCCGCCAGGAAGTCACCGTTAGCCATGTGACGAAGACGCGTGATTTGTCGTGCGAGCGCAAATACCTTTGTTGACGATGGTAGATCCGAGCAGACTGCACCGGACCGACTGATTGCGTCAAAGTATATCGTTAGCGCCTCCTTGCAAAATCCCTCGTAGTGAGCATATAGCATCGCCCACGCAGCACGAAGTAACCCCATGCGTTGTCCCTCCGAAATGGATGTGGACGAGAGGAGTATTCGCATGCCCGCAATTTCACTTTCACGCCAGTCCAAGTCTCTAGATATGGTTTCTAGGGCAGTACTCATTTGCAGAGATACTCAGATACAACGGAAATACGCTCTTCCAGCTTTGGGAAAGTGTTCGCTCCGGGACCGGTCGCCGATAAGAAGCGTTTGTCTGAAAACGCACTCTGCAATCGGGTTCTCACTTCGGCAGAGGGCATCTCCTTTATGTGGGGAAGATTGGTATTGAAGGCACACACGGATGCCTCGTAGTACGCCGGGGCTAATCTTCCTACCGCTAGGCCGTCATCATTGAATCGCGTGAAGGCTTCATCGCCCAGCTTGCTATGAATGAGGTCAAATACCGCTGCGAAGCGCTTGCGCTCATTGACAAGATCAAAAGTCGTTCTGCCAAAGAGAGTATCTTCCATGAACAAATCGAGCCATTCTTCGATGTTTCCTTTGTACCTCTCACGAAACAAAGTAACGGCGAAAAAGCGCAAGACAAGCTCTTCGTCAGCGCGCTTCTCCTTGAACGAGTCTGGTAAGCGCGCTATTGCTCCAGTAAATCCCGGATACTTGGCCATTTCCTGAATGGCATCATAGAAGACATCTCCACCGTCAACCATTCGGGAACTGCAATTCCGAATCTCCTGCGCAGACAAGAGAGATCCGCCTGTGTTCAAGCGCTTAAACATCTCATACTTAACGAATGCGTCCCCCGACTTATTTATGATTGTCGCGCGAATCGGCGATCGCTTGACCTTCAAGCGCACGCTCAGAGGAATGTCCTTAAATCGTTTGCCGTTTAGCTCTGGAACGATGTCGCACCCTACTAGCACAAGCTCCGGCTCGTTTATCGCTTCGTGGTCGAGGAACTGAAGAACGGAGCTTGTTCGCTGCAGTCCATCGATCAGTTCCAGGATTCCGCTGTTCCCTTCAATCAGGAATATTGGCGGGATCGGCAAGCCAAGAACAATTGACTCAATTAGACGTGAACGCTGTTCATTCGACCAACGAAATAGTCGTTGATATTCCGGGCGAATGACGATCTCTTTGTCATTGTGGAGGTTCAGGAGTTCACCGAAGGAGAAGTCGACGGCGGTCGTGCGAATCTCCCGAGCAAAATCTGCTGATTCATTCATCGAAATGTCCTTCTGCAATTGAAGATGAAATGGGCCCAGCTCGCAGCTACAGCTCCCACGGCAGGGGATTCCGGAGCCGGTACTCGGTCAGTTGCGTAATCATACGCCACGTGCATGCCACGTCACAGCATCAAAGGGGCCAGGCTCGCGTTTTCATTCGTGGCCGAGCTACGAAACCCCGACAGCGTACCCGTAGCACAGCCGATTGTCCGCTTCGGGGAAAAGTGATCGACGGCCGCTCGTGGCCGCTATGTAGAGGTTTACATAGTGGCCGACAAGAGCCAGGGCGATCAGTTCTGCAATTCGATCAGCAGTTCCGGGTGCCGATCAAGAAGCCGAAATAGATTTGTCACCGCGGGTAGCGGACGGGCCTTACCCCTCTCGTACCGCGAGAAGGCATTCGGACCACCGCCGGTGATGCGCGCGGCCTCTAGTTGGGTCAGCTTCAACTTTTTGCGGATTCTCGCCAGTTCAGCCGATTCTTGGGCGTCGATCTCGGCGGCAATGCGTTTGATTGCGTCGGCGAACCGCTCGCCTTCTCCTGCGTCGAACTCAACCTCGTGACAATGAGGGCAATGCCAACCGGCGACCTTTGGCACCACTGTTGCGTGACCTTTGTATTCATACGGTACATCCTTGACGGCATGCCGAAGAACTCCCTGTTCGCAGTTCAGGCATTCGCGAGGCATCTCATTTCTCCTTAAACTGAATCACAATCGAACCATCCACACGCAGCGTCACCTTGACATAAGCCACTTTGCCGTTCTGCGTAACGCAGTGATACACGTCCTGCCACACTTGGCTTGCAGCATGAGTCGTCATGCTCTTGTAAAAATCGG
>OBOI01000041.1_pt1 | contig 55011 bp, 49 predicted proteins | sample 1670151 | NCBI WGS metagenome assembly OBOI01 (sample SAMEA104232303, study PRJEB22302) | sediment metagenome | biome: forest; feature: aquifer; material: sediment | place: USA | collected 2011-08-07 | depth 0.01 m | reverse complement strand
ACCGTGAGGACGAAGGAAGTTCCCTCCCCGCCGCCCCGCGGCACCCACTTAGGCAAAGACCTTCAGGAGCACCCCGAACGTTTCACGTGAAACACGGGACAGCAAAGTCGTCCGGCGACAAGACAGCGATCCGACGAACATTTGCTGACGAACTGTTCGATACGAACGCCGGCGCGCCTTCCCAGCATGGATAGCGGACGTCGACGCAACCCAGCCCAATCCCACCCCAGGGAATGTGTTTCACGTGAAACAGCTCAATGCTTGCGACCTAATCCCAGATAGCTTTCGATCACCTTCGGATCATCCTCAAGGTCGTCGCTCGGGCCCTCAAGCGCGACCTCGCCAGTCTCAAGCACGTATCCGTAATCGGCAACCTGAAGCGCCGCATGGGCATTCTGTTCAACCAACAGAATCGCCACGCCCGTTTTTCGCAAAGCGGCAACGACATGAAAAATCTCGCGCACGATCAACGGTGCCAAGCCGAGGCTCGGTTCGTCGAGCATTAGCAGCTTCGGCTTCGCCATAAGCGCCCGACCCAACGCCAGCATCTGGCGCTCGCCTCCCGACAGCGTTCCGGCTTGCTGAATGCGACGCTCCTTTAACCGCGGAAACGTCTCATATACCATTTCCATGGTCGCCCGTTCGTCCCGAAATCCCAAGCGGCGACGCATGAACGCGCCGAGCAGCAAGTTATCCTCGACACTCATTTCCCCAAAAAGCTCGCGCTTCTCCGGCACCAGGGTCATACCCCTCGTCACCATTTCCTCGACCTCAATCACCGCCGACCGCTCGCCGCGAAAAATAACTTCACCGCGGCTACACGGAAGCAATCCCATAATTGCGCCAAGCAAGGTTGTCTTACCAGCGCCATTGGGGCCAATTACCGTGACGATTTCTCCCGGCCGAACCTTGATCGAAACATGATGCAGCGCCTCCACCTTCCCATACGCCACACATAGATCATTTACTTCGAGGATGGGGAGAACCTCAGCCATTAATCGACCCCGCCAAGATAAGCCTCGATAACCGCGGGGTCACTCTGGACCGCCTCCGGCGCACCTTCCGCGATCTTTTTGCCGAACTCCATAACGACGACGCGATCGGCCAAGCCCATCACGAAGTCCATATCATGCTCCACCAGCAGAATACCCATTCCGTTCGCCCTAAGCTTTCTCAGCAGCTCGGCCAGCGCCTGCTTCTCCAGATAGCGCAACCCCGCTGCCGGCTCATCCAGCAGGAGCAGGCAGGGATCCGCCGCGAGAGCGCGTGCGATTTCGACGATACGTTGCTTGCCAAGCGCCAGCGATCCAGCCGGATCGAACATGTGCTCCGCCAGTCCAACCCGCTCAATCTGACGCGCGGCCTCGGCCAGCAAGCTGGCTTCTTCGCCCCGCTCCAAATGCAAGGCAGCCGCCACTACCCCTCTGCGCCCACGTGCATGCGCACCGATAGCGACGTTTTCCAGTACCGTCATGCCTTGCATCAGCCGGACATGTTGAAAAGTCCGGCTCATGCCACGCCTCGCAATAGCGCGCGAGGTAAGCCCATCGATCCGTTCGCCACGGAAGCGCACGTCACCGGAAGTCGGCGGCGCAACGCCCGATATCAGGTTGAACATCGTGCTCTTGCCGGCCCCATTCGGACCAATCAGCGCCATGATCTCGCCGGCCTTGACCGACAGACTCATACGATCATTGGCAACCAGCCCGCCGAACTTCTTCACCGCGTCCACCACGTCGAGCAGAACGCTGCCGCACTCGGGCACCACATTCCGCCGCAAAGGCTCCGCGTCGGGAAGGTCGCGTTTCCGGGCGCTTTCCCTTCTTGCCAACATCGGCCAAATTCCATCGCGTGCTCTATGAAGAACAAAAATCATCAGCAGGCCGAAAACAATGACCTCGAAGTTACCGGACGCGCCGAACACCTTTGGCAACAAGTCCTGTAGCCACTGCTTCAGGATGGTAATGAGCCCCGCCCCGACCAAGGCGCCCCAAACGTGCGCAGCGCCGCCGATGACGGCCATGAACAGATACTCGATGCCGATGTGCAGACCGAAAGGCGTTGGATTGACGAACCGTTGCAGGTGCGCGTAGAGCCAGCCCGAAACGCAAGCGTAGAGCGCAGCAATCAGGAAAACGGCGGTCTTTGAGCGCGCCGTGTCGACCCCCATCGCCTCCGCCATGACGGTTCCGCCTTTGAGCGCGCGTATCGCCCGGCCTGCGCGCGAGTCGAGCAGATTTTGCGTCAGCCACACGGCGGCAAGGACGAAAACCCAAATCAAATAGTAGAAGTGCCGCGAGTCCTTAAGTTCGAACCCAAAAAAATCAAGCGCCGGAATACCGGAAATTCCCGTATGCCCCCCCAAAAACCCCAGATTGCCAAACAGGAAATACAGCGAAATTCCCCAAGCTATCGTCCCCAGCGGCAAATAGTGTCCGGAAAGCCTTAGTGTCAAAGCGCCCAGAATAGCGGCTACAACCGCAGTAAGCGCTAACCCGACTGCAAGTGCGAGCCACGGCGAACCGCCGAAGAAAGCCAGCCATGTCGGCAGATCCTGAGCCGTCGTAAGGTAAGCGGTGCTATAGGCGCCCAAGCCCACGAAAGCCGCTTGACCAAAAGACGTCAGCCCCGCCACACCGGTCAGCAACACCAGCCCCAGCGCCACAATCGAATAGAGCCCGATGTAATTCAACAGCGTGACGTAAAACTCCGGCAGCAGCAGCGGCCCCAAAACCAGCGAAACAACGAAGGCACCAAGAACAGGATGCACTGCTACTCGTCCTCTTCGACATGCGTCGCCGTCAGGGAACGCCATACCAGCACCGGGATGATCAGCGTAAAGACGATGACCTCCTTGAACGCCGATGCCCAAAACGACGAAAATGATTCGAGCAGTCCGACCAGAATCGCACCGGCCGCTGCCACCGGATAGCTGGCCATGCCACCGACAATGGCACCGACAAACCCCTTGAGGCCAATCAGGAAACCGGTGTCGTAATACACGGTGGTAATCGGCGCGATCAGGATGCCCGACGACGCACCGATGGCCGCAGCCAACAGGAAGGACAGCTTGCCGGCCATCGTCGTGGAAATGCCCATCAGCCTCGCGCCGGTACGGTTGATTGCCGTCGCCCGTAGCGCTTTGCCATACAAGGTTCGCTCGAAAAATATATACAGGACGACAATCAGGACCACACTGGCCGCGACGACCCAAAGCGTCTGACCGTTGACGACGATGTCGCCGAAATTGAATGTTGCGTCGGAGAACGAGGCAGTGCGCGAGCCCTCGGCACCGAAGAACAGGAGCCCCAGCCCAACCAGCGTCAGGTGCACCGCTACCGATACTATCAACAGCACCAATACCGAAGCTTCCGCCAGTGGCTGGTAAGCAAGGCGATAGATCATCGGCCCCAAGGGCAAGATGACCGCCAACGAAAACACCACCTGCAACACCATCGGCCAGTCCTGCGGCTGACCCCAGTAGGCCGCGCCACCCGCCAGCAGCGGATAGACAAGGTTCCAAAAAGCAAGGCGGGGAATGCGCCGGCGGTTGCCGGCCTTCATCGCCATGACAATGTCAATCGCCGCAACCGCCACGCCCATGCCAAGCAACAGCCAGAGCGTACCGGGGGCCTTCCCGGCCTGTAAGCTCGCCAGCGTCAACGCGCCGAAAGCCACAAACTCGCCTTGCGGGATGAAAATCACTCGCGTAATGGCGAACACCAGCACCAGCGCCAACGCCAATAAGGCATAGACGGCACCATTGACGATGCCATCCTGAGCGAGCAGCAGAGCGATTTGTAAATCCATGATGCGGGCGCACCGATAATGACAAGGGCGCCCGCGGGCGCCCTTGAACCGAAACGATCTCTCTTACTGTTGAAGCGTCCAGGCTCCGTTCTGAATCTTGACCATGACGCGGGCGCGCTGGTCGAAGCCCAAGTGGTCTTGAGGCGACATGTTCACGACGCCGTGGGACACGGTGACGTTCTTCAGCCCCTCGAGTGCGTCACGTAGCGCCGCACGGAACTCCTTGGTCCCCGGTTGCGCCTTCTTCAGGGCGACCGGAACCGAGTTGGAGAGCAACAGACCGGCGTCCCACGCGTGCGCGCCGAACGTCGAAACCGAGCCCTTGCCGTGAGCCGCCTCGTACTTGCCTACATATTCAAGCGCAACCTTCTTGATCGGATTGGAATTAGGCAGTTGCGCCGCCACCAACACCGGACCCGCGGGCAGGAAAGTACCCTCGACGTTCTTGCCGCCGACGCGCAGGAAGTCGTTGTTCGCCACACCGTGTGTCTGGTAATACATGCCCTTGTAACCCTTTTCCATCAGCGCCACCTGGGGCAATGCGGCCGGCGTCCCGGCACCGGCGATCAGCACGGCATCAGGCTTGGCCGACAAAATCTTCAGTACCTGGCCGGTTACGGAAGTATCGCTGCGGTTGTAGCGCTCGCTGGCAACGATTTGAATCTTTCGCGCTTCGGCGACCTTGGCGAATTCCTGGAACCAACCCTCGCCATAGGCATCGGAAAAGCCAACGAAAGCCACGGTCTTGACGCCGTGCGTGGTCATGTGTTCGACGATGGCCGTAGACATCTGGACGTCGTTCTGCGGCGTCTTGAACACCCATTTCACTTTCGGATTGTTGTGATCGACAATCCGCGCCGAGGCCGCCATCGAAATCATCGGCGTCTCCGCTTCGGCGGCAATGTCGATCATCGCCAGCGAGTTGGGCGTAATCGTCGAGCCGACCACCACATCCACCTTGTTTTCGGTGATCAGCTTGCGGATATTCTTGACGGCGGTCGTCGTGTCCGAGGCATCGTCGAGAACGATGTAATTGACTTTCTGCCCGCCAATCGATGTCGGCAGCAGGGCAATCGTGTTCTTCTCGGGAATCCCCAGCGATGCCGCCGGCCCAGTAGCCGACACGGTGACGCCCACGTTGATATCGGCATAAGCGACGGCTGCGAACGCAGACGCCATCAGCCCGACGATAAGACTCTTGGCCTTCATGTCTCTCCTCCCAGTGAATAGGTATAACGGCAAACAAGCTACTCGCGACGCCAAACTTGTCGGATTCTAGCGGATAACGCCCCGGCAAGACCGGCCGAACTTGCCATAAACCTGCCGATTCAGCGTCCAAGGAAGCTATCGTAGCCAAACTTGGCAATCAGGACGATGGTTGCGAACAGAAAGACGCCTCGCACAAATCCGCTACCACGCCGAATCGCCGCTCGCGCGCCCACCAGCGCCCCCGCAATGTTGAACAAGGCCATCGCCAATGCCAACCCCCAGAGCACATGGCCCGTGGGGGCAAAATAGACCAGTGCCGCCAGGTTGGTACTGCCGTTCACCACCTTGGCCGCCGCCGAGGCACGCAGGAAATCGAGCCCAAACCAGCGCACGAAGGCAAAGATCAGAAAACTTCCCATGCCCGGGCCAAAAAATCCGTCATAAAAACCGAGAATCGCGCCGACAACCAGTTTTGGCGCCAGACCACGTTGGGGCACAATAGCCGGCACCGTACCAAAGTCCCGGCGCCAGGCCGTATAGATAACCACCGCAACCAGCAAGACCAGAATCAGAGGACGCACAACGTCCTTGGGCAGCCATGCAATCGTCGCCGCACCGGCAAACGAAAAAACGAAAGCCGCACCGGCCGCAGGCAACGCGATTCCCCACGGCATGGCAATCCGTCTGGCGTAACGCCAGGCGGCATTCGCCGTGCCAAACACCGACGAGCCTTTGTTGGTACCGAATATGGTCGCCGGGGTCTCCGCCGGCAAGGCGGACAAGAGTGCGGGAACCTGAATCAAGCCGCCGCCGCCGGCAACGGCATCGACCAAACCTGCCCCGAACGCTGCCAACAGCAGAAACCCGAATTCCCAGGTTGCCGCAATCATGCGGCATCTGTTCCGTCGATTGGCCGGATCAGGCGCTTTCGCAATCGGGCGAACACAAATTGGCGGTCCCGCACAATTTGACCAGTCGGCAGACGTGGGACGAGCACTTCTCGATGGTGACGCCCTCGCGCTCGTTGAGCCGAAGCAACATGCCGATACCCGACGAATCGAGCGCTACCACGCCCGATAAATCGAAGCGCGTAGCACCCGCCTGGAGTGCCCAGCGCATCGGATGCCGTGCGGATATCGACACCGTTCCGCCAAGACGCGACTTGCCCGCCTGCGGTGCCGACACGACCGCACTGTCGCGTTCGCTGTCGAACATATCGCCTAGCGCGCTCTGTGCCTCCGCGTCGATCAGAATCCCGATGTCGATACCGCTGCGGATCGTCGTTACCTTGCCCGAGAGCGTCAACACCTTGTCCGTTTGCGGTACGGCAATCGTGACCGTAGCGCCGGCAATAACCTTCATCCCTTGCACCGTCGTGCGCAGGCCGATTCCATCCTTGGAAATATTGGAAATGCTTCCGGACTCGATGGCGATACGCTGCCGACCATAGATCAACTCGGCGCGCATGGGCCTGGTCAGGTAATGGCGCAAGGACTTGCGGCGGTCGGAACAACTGGGCAGATTGGCAGCTGAATGCGTCATATTCCCCGGAAACCCTCGGCATGATGACAAAAGTGCGGCCGGATTATCCGCTATTTCCCAATGCAGAAGCGCGAAAAAATCATCCCGAGCAGGTCATCGGCGGTGAACCGGCCGGTGATTTGCGCCAGCGCATCCTGTGCCAGCCGCAGTTCCTCGGCGCACAGTTCCATTTGATCGAGATGCCCGGCGGCGGCATCGAGATGTTGCGCAGCCGCTGCCAGCGCCTCAAGATGCCGTTCGCGTGCCAGGATCACATCTTCGCCATGTCCCTGCCAGCCGGCAACACGCAGCAGTTCGTCGTGCAGCAGAGCCATGCCGTCTCCCGTCTTTGCCGATACCGCCAAATGGACGCGGCTACGGCCCCCCTCCTCGACTTCGCTACGGCAAGCCTGTCGCCTGGCCAGGTCGCATTTGTTCTCGACGACGATGCGGACCACGCCCGCCGGCAAACGCACATCGATGGCATGGTCCGCCGGCGTTACGCCGGTACGGGCATCGACGATCTGCAACACGATGTCGGCACGCTCGATTTCCTGCCATGCGCGCGCGATGCCTATCTTCTCCACGGCGTCCTCGGTATCGCGCAGGCCAGCCGTATCGATGACGTGCAGCGGAATGCCTTCGACTTGTATGGTCTCGCGCAGGGCGTCGCGCGTCGTGCCCGCGACTTCCGTAACGATGGCGCGCTCCTGGCCGGCAAGACGATTGAGGAGCGACGACTTGCCGACGTTCGGCAGACCGGCAAGCACCACCGTAAGCCCCGAACGCAGCAGGCTGCCCTGGCGCGCCCGCCGCAACAGTTCCGCCAATCCGTCGCGCAACGCATGCAGACGCGGCACAGCATCGGTATCGCGCAGGGGATCAATCTCCTCGTCGGCGAAGTCGAGCGTCGCCTCGACCAGCATGCGCAACTCAGCAAGCCCATCGGTCAGCGCCCGCACCTGAGACGAAAACTCGCCGCCCAGGGACCGCAACGCCGAGCGCGCCGCCTGCGCGGTGGCCGCATCGATGAGATCGGCGACGGCCTCGGCCTGCGCCAGATCCATCTTGTCGTTCAGGTAGGCTCGGCGCGTGAATTCGCCAGGTTCCGCGACGCGGGCACCCAGCTCCAGGCAGCGCTGCAACAGCATCTGCATCACCACTGGGCCGCCGTGGCCCTGGAGTTCCAGCACATCCTCGCCGGTAAATGAATGGGGCGCGGGGAAATGGAGCAGGATGCCCTGATCTATCGGCAGGCCGGCGGCATCGCAAAAATCCACCAGCATCGCCCGCCGCGGTAGCGGGGCCTTGCCGACCAGGCGCATGGCAAACTCGTTCAGCCCAGACCCCGAAACCCGCACTACCCCTATGCCGCCACGGCCAGGTGCCGTGGCGATGGCCGCGATGGTATCGACGCTATTTCTTAGCGCCACCGGCCTCTATCATCCGGTTGATCTGCCACTGCTGGGCAATGGACAGCACGTTGTTAACCGTCCAATAAAGCACGAGGCCGGACGGGAACATGAGGAACATGCCGGTAAATACGATGGGCATGATCATCATCACTTTTGCCTGGATCGGATCGGGCGGCGTCGGGTTGAGCCTGGTCTGCACCAACATCGTCACGCCCATGATGAGGGGCAGGATGTAGTACGGGTCCTTGGCTGACAGGTCGGTGATCCAGCCCAGCCACGTCGCCTGGCGCATTTCCACCGAACCCAGCAGTACCCAGTAGAGCGCAATGAAAACCGGAATCTGAACCAGAATGGGCAGGCAGCCGCCGAGCGGATTGACCTTCTCTTTCTTGTAAAGCTCCATCATCTCGGTGTTGAGACGCTGACGGTCGTCGCCGTAGGTTTCCTTGAGCTTGGTCAGCTTGGGCGTCAACAAGCGCATTTTCGCCATCGACTTGTACGACGCCGCGGAAAGCGGGAAGAAAATAAGCTTGAGCAGCATCGTCAGGCCGATGATCGCCCACCCCCAATTGCCGGTGAACTTGTGGATCGCCTCAAGCACCCAGAACAAAGGCGCGGCAATCACGGTCAGCCAACCGTAATCGACCACCAGATCCAGGCCGGGGGCAATCTGCTTGAGCTTGTCTTGCTCCTGCGGGCCGGCGTAAAGCGGCACGGCGAGCTTACCCGTCGCCCCGGGCGCAACCGCCGCCATCGGCAGAATTACCCCGGCAGCGAAGAAGTCCTCGCCCAGCTTGCGCGTGAAAAACTCGCGTTCGCCATGTTCGGCGGGCAGCCAGGCGGAAACGAAATAGTGCTGAACCATCGCCACCCAGCCGTCGTCTGCCTTGTCGACATGCTTGTCCTTGCTCTTGGCAATATCGCCAAATTCGACCTTTTGGTACTTGCCAATGTCGGAATAAATAGCAGGGCCGGTAAAGGTGGAGATCATGAGATTGCCGCCTTCTGCCGCCTTACCGCTGCGCACAAGCTGGAAATAGGCATGGGGCGCCAGCGCGGCAGAACCACCGTTGGTAAGCTCATACTCGACATCGATAAGGTAGGAGCCGCGATGGAAAACAAGGGTCTTGGCGACCTTCACGCCGCCTTCGCCGCTTGCCGTCAAGCGCAGGCGCAATTCGTTGTCGCCTTCCTTGAGCTCCTGGCTGCCCGGCGCCATCTGCCAAACAGTCTTATGATTGGGCAGCCCCGCACCGATCAAACCGCTCTGGGCGGCATAGAGGTAGCTTTCGTCAAAGAGTACAAAGTTTTTCGCTTTGTCTTCGGTAGCGTGGTGGTGAAGAAATTCAAGACGTACGAGATCGCCGCCCAGCGCAGAAACATCGGCAAGGTAGAGATCGGTCCTGACTGTCGTGCGACCGGGTGACACGCTACCCGGTGTCTGCGGTTGCGCCGCCGCGCTAGGCACCGCCGTCGGCGCAACAGCGCTCACGGCAGGCGCGGGAACTGCGGCGGTGCCGACAGCCGTTTCAGCGCCGGCAATAGGCGCCGGCTTGATCTGGACATGCTTTTGCCACGCATCCCAGAGCATGAGCAGGGAAAAACTGAAAACCAGAAGCAATATCAGGCGGCGGTTGTCCATGTCGATAGTCGATATTCAAGGTACGGGATCATAACCGCCCGGATGCCAAGGATGGCAGCGACCGATGCGGCGAGTCGCAAGCCAGAGGCCTTTGACTGCTCCATGGCGTTGCAAAGCTTCTACGGCGTATTCGGAACAGCTCGGGTCAAAACGGCAACTTCGCCCCAACATGGGGCTGATGGCGTATTGATAAGTCTTTACCAAGGCAATAAGAGGAGCGGCCAGCCAGGACTTCATCGCGGTAACCTCGCCAACAGCGCCACGATCTCGTCTCGCCACGACTGGCGGGAAACGGCATCGATCGCAGCTACGGGTTTTGCGAGCCTCAACACCATGTCGACGGCCGGCAACTGCGAAAACGCCAACCGGAAAACCTCCCGCCCGGTGCGCTTGATTGCATTACGCCACACCGACCGACGCGCCAGCTTCTTCGCAATCACCAACCCCAGGCGCGCCGACGTACCGCCATTGAGTCGATAATGGACATTGAAGAGCCGGCCACGTAATACGCGGCGCTGCGCGAAAACGGTGCCGAATTCGCCAGCCTGGCGTAAACGCTTGTTTGCAGGGAAACCGAAACGATCAGCCACGCGTGTGGCGAATATCCAGTCGCTCAGACTGCGAGACGATGACGGCCTTTGGCCCGACGCGCACGAATAACGGCACGACCGCCGCGAGTGCGCATGCGCACGAGAAAGCCATGGGTACGTTTGCGGCGTACCACCGAAGGCTGGTAAGTGCGTTTCATAGCTGTATCCTTCCAAGAGAAACGTGAGATTACATCGTTTTAGCACCCTGTTTGTCAAGCGCTTTTTCTGGCACCCCTTGTGGATAACTATAGCGGAAACAGATAGAATACGACCCCTCATCTTGGTCGGCCGCTAGCCTTCCAGGAAATACAATAAATAATTTTCACTTTAACAACAACATCTTATTGCGCCGTATCTTGATGAGCGAATTCTGGTCTGCCTGCCTATCTCGATTCGAGCGCGAACTCCCTGCGCAACAATTCAATGCATGGATCAAATCCCTCCGCCTGGAGGAAGATGACAACCCATCAAGCCTGCGCCTCGTCGCTCCGAACCGCTACGTGCTCGACTGGGTGCGAAAACGTTATCTGAACCGGATCGAAACCATTTCTCTCGAGTTTTTCCCCGATCCGGTAACGATCAGCCTTATGGTTGAAGAACGGGCCACCGAAGCCGATGTGGCGTCTGTTTCGGTCCAGCCGGTCGTATCCGCACCGAAGGTCATAGCGCCTTGTGTCGACCCCGTTTACGAGAAAACGCGGCTCAATCCGGATTTCAATTTCGAATCCCTGGTCACCGGGCGCTCCAATGACATGGCTCGTGCCGCTGCTCAGCAAGTAGCGCTGAACCCTGGAACTTCCTACAACCCCTTGTTCGTTTATGGCGGCACCGGGCTGGGCAAAACGCATTTGATTCACGCCATCGGTAATGCCGTTTATCTTTCCAACCCGGCCGCACGCGTTTGCTACATTCACGCCACCGATTACGTATCGGATTTTGTGCGCACCCTGCAACAGAAATCCTTCGATACGTTCAAGCGCTTTTATCATTCTCTCGATCTGCTGCTGATTGATGACATTCAGTTCTTCAACGGCAAGGAACGTACCCAGGAAGAGTTTTTTTACGCCTTTAATGCCCTGGTCGGTGCGAAAAAACAGATAGTTATCACTTGCGATACCTATCCAAAGGACATTCAGGGATTCGAAGACCGGCTGATTTCCCGCTTCGGTTCCGGCTTGACCGTTCAAATCGAACCACCCGAACTTGAAATGCGCGTTGCCATTCTCAAGAAAAAAGCGGAGACCGAGAGAATCAATCTCGGCGACGATGTTGCTTTCCTGATCGCCAAGAACCTTCGTTCCAACGTACGCGAATTGGAAGGCGCGCTGAAAAAGGTTGTTGCCTTTGCGCATTTCCAAGGCCGCGAACTCAACATGGAAATCGCCAAAGAAGCGCTAAAGGACGTTATTGGTGCTCATAACCGGCAAATTACACTGGAACTAATTCAGAAGACCGTCTCCGACTACTTCAAAATCAAAGTCTCCGAGATGTATTCGCAAAAACGAACCCGCGCCATCGCCCGGCCGCGACAAGTTGCGATGTGGCTCGCGCGCGAACTTACTCCGCACAGCCTGCCTGAAATAGGCGATGCCTTCGGCGGCCGCGATCACACTACCGTTATGCATGCCTGCCGCACGATTGTCGACCTGCGTACCAAGGACGGTCAGCTTAACAACGACCTTCATGTTCTATTACAAACGATCAAGGGATAAGCCTCTGTATAAGCCCTTAACAAAGCCTGGACAGATTGTGGATAAAGCAAGCAAACCGACCACCCCGGATTTTCATCCACAATCCCACACAAGCGACAAGGCACATTATCCATATACTTATCATTGCAGCAACATACTGAAATAAAATAGAATTTAAGACATATCCACACTAACCCATGCCGCTTATTACTACTATGGAGGTTTAAGAATGCTCCTATTTAAAGGACCTCGCGACCAGATACTGGCACCTCTGCAATCGGTCTGTGGCATCGTCGAGAAGCGCCACACCCTGCCCATACTTTCCAACGTGCTGATGGAAAAAGATGGCGAAAAGCTGACGCTGTTGGCGACCGATATCGAGATCCAGATCCGCACCGGTACCGTAGCGGCAGGCCCGGAAAAGGCGGCTATGACGGTAGGAGCACGTAAGCTTCAGGATATTTTGCGTTCTTTGCCGGAATCGGCCGAGGTCAGCCTTTCTCTCGACGAAAAGCGCCTGACGCTCAAGGCCGGCAAGAGCCGTTTCAACCTGCAAACCCTGCCGGCGGAAGACTTTCCGCGCATGGTGACGGCCGACGGTCAGGGCGCCAAGCTTACGCTGACGCAGAAGCAGTTCAAACGCCTGCTGAGTCTCGTTCAGTACGCCATGGCCCAGCAGGACATCCGCTACTACCTGAACGGCCTGCTGATCGTGGTGACGGGCTCGGAAATTCGCGTCGTTGCCACCGACGGCCATCGCCTCGCCTATGCCAGCGAACAGATCGCCGGCAATCACGAGCGCCTCGAAGTCATTCTGCCGCGCAAAACCGTACTCGAACTTTCGCGTCAGCTCGCCGACAACGACGAGCCGCTCGACATTGTGCTCACCCCGACCCAGGCGCAGTTCCGCTTCGGCGATATCGAACTGGTGTCCAAGCTGATCGACGGCAAGTTCCCGGATTATGATCGGGTCATTCCGCAGAATCACACCAAGGTGATTACCCTGGCGCGCGATGTGCTGCTGCATTCGCTGCTACGCGCCGCCATTCTCACCAACGAAAAATTCCGTGGCGTGCGAGTGGTACTCTCGCCGGGAAGCCTGAAAATTATTTCCACCAACGCCGAACAGGAAGAGGCTCAGGACGAGATCGAGATCGACTACCAGGCCGAAGGCCTCGACGTCGGCTTCAACGTCACCTACCTGCTCGATGTGCTCAACAACGTCAGCGGCGATGCCATCGAGTGCCGCCTTGCCGACGCCAATTCAAGCGCCCTGATCACCCTGCCCGGCAACGACAACTTCAAATATGTCGTCATGCCGATGCGTATCTGAGCAAGCCCGGAAACGATAAATGACCCAGGACCAGAAACCCGTCCGCGACGACGGCGGCTACGACGAAGACTCCATCCAGCAACTCGAAGGACTGGAAGCCGTACGCAAGCGCCCCGGCATGTACATCGGCGACACCTCCGACGGCACGGGTTTGCACCACATGGTCTTCGAGGTCGTCGATAACGCCATCGACGAAGCACTGGCCGGTCATTGCGACGAGATCGTCATCACCATCCACACCGACAACTCGATCTCGGTCACCGACAACGGCCGCGGCATTCCCATCGGCATCAAGTTCGACGACAAGCACGAGCCCAAGCGCTCGGCTGCCGAGATCGTGATGTGCGTGCTGCATGCCGGCGGCAAGTTCAACCAGAACTCGTACAAGGTTTCCGGCGGCCTGCACGGCGTCGGCGTTTCCTGCGTCAATGCGCTGTCGAAGTGGTTGCGCCTGATCGTCCGCCGCGACGGCAAGAAGTACGAAATGGAATTCAATCGCGGCCACGCCGTCGACCGTCGCCTTGAAATTCAGAACGGCGTCGAAGTCAGCCCGCTCAAGGTGCTTGGCGAAACCAAGAACCGCGGCACCGAAGTGCATTTCCTCGCCGACGAGGAAATCTTCGGCGTCATTGAATTTCACTACGACATCCTCGCCAAGCGCTTGCGCGAACTTTCCTTCCTCAACAACGGCGTCAAGATCAAGCTTGTCGATCAGCGCACCAGCAAGGAAGAAGACTTCGCCTTCTCGGGCGGCGTCAAGGGTTTCGTCGAATACATCAATCGCTCCAAGACCGTTCTGCATCCCAACGTCTTCTGCTCCACCGGCGAGGCGAAAGTCGGCGACAGCGGCGTCGTCATCAACGTCGAAGTCGCCATGCAGTGGAACGACTCCTACGCCGAACAGGTGCTGTGCTTCACCAACAACATCCCCCAGTCCGACGGCGGCACCCACCTCACCGGCCTGCGCACGGCGATGACCCGCGTCATCAACAAGTACATCGAAGAAAACGACATCGCCAAGAAGGCGAAGGTCGACATCGCCGGCGATGACATGCGTGAAGGCCTGGCCTGCGTGCTATCGGTGAAAATGCCCGACCCGAAGTTCGCCTCGCAGACCAAGATGAAGCTGGTTTCCTCCGAAGCCCGCCCGGCCGTCGAGGAAGTGGTCGCCCAGAAGCTCGCCGAATTTCTGCTCGAAAGACCCATCGACGCCAAGACCATCACCGGCAAGATCGTCGAAGCCGCCCGTGCGCGCGAAGCCGCGCGCAAGGCACGCGAGATGACGCGGCGCAAAGGCGTACTCGACTCCATCGGCCTGCCCGGCAAGCTCGCCGACTGCCAGGAAAAAGACCCGTCGCTGTGCGAAATCTACATCGTCGAGGGCGATTCCGCCGGCGGCTCCGCCAAGCAGGGCCGCGACCGCAAGTTCCAGGCGATCCTGCCGTTGCGTGGCAAGGTGCTCAACGTCGAGAAGGCGCGCTTCGACAAGGTCATCTCGTCCGAGCAGATCGTCACCCTGCTCACCGCACTGGGCTGCGGCATCGGCGCCGACGACTTCAACATCGACAAGCTGCGCTACCACCGCATCATCATCATGACCGACGCCGACGTGGACGGCGCGCACATCCGCACCCTGCTGCTGACCTTCCTCTACCGCCAGTTGCCCATGCTGGTCGAGCGCGGCCACATCTACATCGCCCAACCGCCGCTCTACAAGATCAAGCATGGCAAGAGCGAGCAATACATCAAGGACGACCAGGCCCTCAACCAGCACCTGCTGACCCTGGCGCTCGACGGCGCCGTCCTCACGCCCAGAATCGGCGCCACCGGCATCGAGGGCGAGGCACTGGGCGAACTCGCCCGCGCCTACCTGCTGTCGGAAGCCATCATCAAGCGCCTGGCCGACTTCATCGAACCTGTCGTGCTGCACAGCATGCTGGCCAACGACATCCCGCTCGATCTTTCCGACGAAGCCAATGCCTGCGACTCGGCCGCCCGCCTCGCCAGATATGCGCCCAAGGGTGTGCATATCCTCGCCGCTTTCCAGGAAAAGACCGATAGCTGGCAGATCCGCATCGAGAAAATGCGTCACGGCAACCTGCGCGTCGGCTACATCGACGACGATTTCATGCATGCCGGCGACTACGCCCTGATCCGCAAGACGTCGCAAATGATCGCCGACCTGATCGGCAGCGGCGCCAGCATCCGCCGCGGCGAGAAGTCGCAGCCGGTCGCCAGCTTTGCCGAAGCCATGAAGTGGCTGCTGGCCGAGGCCGAACGCGGCCTCTCCAAGCAGCGCTACAAGGGCCTGGGCGAGATGAACCCCGAGCAACTGTGGGAAACCACCATGGACCCCACCGTGCGCCGCCTGCTGCGCGTGCAGATCGAAGACGCCATCGCCGCCGACGAGATCTTCACCACGCTGATGGGCGACAACGTCGAACCGCGGCGGGCGTTCATCGAGAGCAACGCGCTGTACGCGAGGAACATCGACGTTTGAAGTTGTGGATCCTGTAGGTTCTCATGGAAGTCTAGATATTTCTCATTAGCCTAGATTTCGTGAGAACACGATGACAGTAGTATACGGCCACCTGAGAGGGTGGCCGTTTTTTCTGCTTCTCGGCCTTTGCGGCCGTTGACGCTGACCTGCCCCCTGCCTGCCGTACCAACGAAGGTAGAGAAGTCCATCAAGCCATGGAGAATGACGGACATGAAGAAGTCAGCTAAATCCGACTGATCAGTACGCGCGGCACCGAATCGTCGAGAGCCTCTCCCGCCAGCAGGCGACGTATCGATGGCCCGAGCAGATCCAGCGGGGTGTCGAGCAACGGCGTTGGCCCGTTTTCGTCGAAACGGGTAATGTTGGCTCGGGTCTGTTCCAGGATAGTCTTGTCCTGCCCAAGGATGACACCGAACAGCCAGCGTAGGAATACCCTTTTCAGCCAAGCTGGGGTAAGGCCGCGTCGAGTGGCAACGCGAGCATGAAAGCGTAGGCGACCCTTGGTTTCGGGCGTCAGCCACGCCGTGATCAACAGGTTGAGGCCGCGCTTGCCACGATATTCGATCTCGGCGATGCCAGGCAAACGGAATCGGCCGAAGCTTTCGGTGCGGCTGCCTTCAAGAAGACTGGAGACCAGGCCGGATTGCAGGCTCTCGTTGCTGTAGCGCGCCTCGACGCCGTCAGGCAGTCGGCGCACCTCGGCCGTAACGGTCTGCCGTTTGCTGTCGCGGCGAATCCAGCCGGCATGCACAAAATGGGTGTGAAAGCCGTCGAGAAGGTTTTCCGCCCCTTCGTCAATCTCGCACTGCACGGTGTCGGTCATGAAGAACGTGTCGACGTCCTCCAACACGGCCGGCGCGACCGGCTCCGGCGTATCGTTGCCAAGTGCCGCGCAGACCCAGACGAGGCCATGCGCAGCACGTACGGCGAGTGCGGGCACGAGCGGCGTGCGGCTGCCCGCGGAGTTCAAGCCCGGAACGTCGGTGCAGCAGCCATCGGCGGCGAAGCGCCAGCCGTGAAAGGGACAGGCGACTTCGCCATGATGAACATTGCCGCCGGAGAGCGGAGCGTGGCGGTGAGGGCAGCGGTCATGCAAGGCGGCGGGTTGTCCGTCGGCATCGCGGAACAACACGAGTGGCACGCCGTGTAGGGTCCGGGCAACGGGTTTGCCGGCATCGAATTCGGTCAGGGGAGCCAGCGGCCACCAGTAGCGCTTGAGGTCGATCATAGTTTCAGTTTCCTCATTATTGGCACGCCAACGGCATGCAGAAGACGGCCGAGCAAGCGCCAGACCCGCTGGCGTTGGCGCGGCAGATGTTTAACGAGCACCATGCTGTATTCGATCTCCGGCTGACCACCACGCATGCGCTTGAAGTCGGCCGCACCGGCGCTCATGTTGAGCAGGCCACCCCGCCGCGCGGCTTCCTCCAAGCTGATCTGGGAGGTCAGGCGATACAGGCCCAACTTCTGCGGCAGGGCGGTGTCATAGCCCACCACTGGTGTGGTGAGGATACGGTCGTTGGCAACCCAGCCGAGCACGGCGTCTATTCGGCCCGCCGGCGACCGAAGTGCGGTCAGCCTGAGCCAGCCATCGCGTTGGCCCGCGTGCAGCCAGTCGGCGCTGAAGTGCGGGTTGAGCGGGCAGTATTTCTCCAGGTAGAGCAGGTTGTATAGTTGTTCAAGGCGGGGATAGTCGGCGTCGGTCAGTACTTCGCCAGGCACTTGGACGTAGCCGGTGCGGGCCAGCAAGCGGGCGTCCCTGCGGCTGTCGCGGCGGAACAGATAGGCCGAGCCCGGGCCGTCGCTACCGTCGAACAGGTAGACCTGCCGGCTGGGGATGGCCAAATAACCAAGCGCTTCCAACTGCGCGATCACGCCGGCGTTGCTGTACCGGTTGAGCGAGCGGAATCCGATGGCGTGATCGGGGTAAGTGTTGACCAGCAGGCGGGTAATTGCCGGCAGGTCGGCACCATCCCAATCGGATGGGTAGAGATTGGTGGAGAGCAGCCAGTTGTTGACCTGAACGATGCGGTCAATGCGCGCCTGCTCCAGCCAGCCGCCGATGCCCCGGACCAATCGCCGCAACGGCGCAGCCAGCCAGGGCCGGCCGAGTTGGCCGATCTCGTAGGAGGCATAGCCAGTGTAGGCGGTGAGCGGCGACACCACGTAGCTGTTGTCGGCACGCTCGCCGCCGTCGTTGACGCTGACCGGCATGAGATGGTCACCGGTATCGAGTAGACGCAGGTGTGTAGCAACGTTGCCGACGGCGCGAGCAGCGTGGCGCGCGTAGGCAAACACTTGACGGTCCCATTCGGACCCAGCCGTTTCAATCACGTCGGCGTCGAGGAGCCTCACGGCCTGGCATCCAGCGACTGGCCATTCCATTCGCTGTCGGCGGTGGCGGCAGCGAGCAGGCCGCAGCGGCGATTGACAGCGCGGCCGACGATTTCCAACAGGCCAGGAATCTGGGCAGGCAGCGGGCCGCGGTCGCCCGGCCGGGCGATGACGTCGCGGGCGATCCGGTAATCGTGCCAGAACTGGCCGTCGAACCCATGCCTGTGCGCAGCGAACAGCAACATGGCGAGCGCCACTTGGCGCGGCGCCGGTGTCGGCGTTAGCACACCCTCTCCGCCCAGCAAAGACGCGACAAGGGCTTCGTGCTGATCGTCGAATAGGTGCACGCCGCTGGTCGCGCGCGGGTTGCACTCAATGGCTTGACAGCGACCATCCGCCGTCTCGATGTAGTCGAAGGCGACTTGGCCGGTGTAGCTAGTCTCCGCGCCGAAGCGTTCAAGAAACGCGCGGATCGGCAGCGGGTCGGTGGGTTCGAACCAGATGCCGGAGCCCCGTCCGACCCGGTAGCGCGGGTGGTAGCAAGCATGGGCGGTGAGTCGGCCCGCGACCAGCAGGCTGAAGCTGCAATGCTCGCGGCCGGCGGCGAAGCGCTGCGCTACCCACGGTTGTTCGGGGGTGGGTCGGATGACTTGTAGTTGGTGCGGCCGGGGCCGCACCAGGGTGCGGTTGGCGAAACGGGAGTAAGCCGGCTTGAACACCCAGTCGGCCGGGTTGGTGAAAGCAACGAGATCTTCAGGCGTTTCCAGCAGATGCGTCTCCGGTGCCTCGACCTCCCAGCCGTGGATCATCTCGGCAAACCAGCCTTTGTGGTGCAGCCGATGCATCAAATGGAAATCGACAGTCATAACCCGGCAGGGAATACGGTCGCGACCATGGGCGAGATAAAAGGATTCCTCGCAGGTCGGCAGGACGAGATCAATGCCACGCTCCACCACGGCAGTGCGCAGAGCTTCGATCCAACCAGCCGGATCGGGGCACGGTTCGGGCAGACGCAGGTAGCTGTGTATGGCGCTACTGAACCGGGCTATCGGCCAGCGCAGGGAATCGCCTGCCGTAACGCGCCAGCCAACGGCGCGAAAGGCGCGTGCCCATTCCAGACAGGCAGGCGCGCGGGCGCCCAGGATCAGAACGTGCATGCCAGTCCCTCAGGAGCGTTTTGCAGGCGCACCCGGCGGCGCTTTCCGCCGGGTGGCGGCGGCTGCCAGTCGGTGAAGGCGATCGTCGGCGGCGTTACGCCGAGATCCCGCCAGAGTGTGTCGAGTTCGGCGGTAACGCGGGCGATAGTCGCGGTGCAGTCGCCGTCCGCCAGCAGGCCGACAGTCATGTGCAGACCATCTTGAGCGACGTCGAACTCACGCAACGCGGGGCCGGCGAGCAGCATGGCGCGACGGATCAGGTCGGGGTAAATGGCCGCGGCCTTGCCAGTGTCGCACGCCGGTAGCCAGAGAACTTCGTCGGCGCGGCCGTCGACGGCCGCAATGGCCCGTTCGGCGCGACCGCAGGGGCAGGGTTGTTCCGCGATTCTCAACACGTCGTTGAGGCGGTAGCGGACGATCAGTTGGGTCTCGCGCGTGAAGTCGGTAACGATGGGGTGGAAGCGGGTGTGTCCGGCATCCAGCCAGTCCGGTTCGATGTGCACGAAGCTCTCGTTGAGGTGCAGGGTGCCTTGCTCGCAGGTGTAGCCGAGGAAGCCCTCTGTGGCTTGGTAGAGTTGATGCGTGGGCACGCCGAAGGCGGCCTGCACTGCCTCGCGGTCGCTGGCCTCCAACACATCTGCCACCGAGATGACGTGGCTGGGTGCGATGGTCAGCCGCCCGGCGCGGGCCTCGACGGCTAAAGCGCGCAGCAGCGAGGGCGGCCCCACCAGCACGTCCGGCTGGCTCCGGTTGAGATTCGGCACGGCCGGTTCGACGCCAAGCAGAAGGTCATGGAACGTGAAGTCGATGCGCCGGCTATTCAGCGTGGTGTAGAGGTTGCTATTGGCGCGCAGGAAGAAGGCGATGCGCAAAGGAGGTTGCCAGGGCAACAGCAGACGGCGTAGCAAGTGTTGCGGCAGGGCACGGCCAAGCAGTATGCCGGTCCAGCGCAGGCGCTCGATCGGGCTGACCAGGAACACGCCACGGTTACCAGAGGTTCCACTCGATAGGCCCACGGTGAGGTTGCCCAGCAACGGCACAAAGTCGCGCGTCTTCTCGGCCTTGCAGCCGATCTCGAAGGCCTCGTCAAAGCGAACGCCGCGCGTGTTGCGGCCCGCGAAGTCAGCCATCATGGCCACCTTGTCCATGGTCGGCAGGTCAGCCAACACGTAGGCATTGCGGTTGCGGTAGTAAGACGCGCGCGGCAGCACCTCGCGTATGAAGCGGCGCAGACGGACCTGTTGCCAGGCTTCCAGCTTCGCTCGATCGCGGAAGTCCAACGCCCAGCGGGTTCGCGCGAAGTGAATTGCGGTAACCAAAGCATCAGGAAGCATCGCGGAACTCCTGCCAGGCGGCGGTGCAATGCGAGGGCAACAAGGCGATGGCGGTTTCGCGTCGAGCGATGCCGAAAAGACCGTTGAAGGTTTCGACGAAACGCTGCCGCTCGGCGTTGACGAACCAGGCCAGGCGTGAGGGCATCCGGCCTTCACGCAGGGCCGGCGTCGACCAGCAGGCGTCGGCGACCAGAAACGCTGGACGGCCTCCCGCATCCGGGATGTAGAGGCCGAGCTGACCATGGCTGTGACCGGGCAGTGGCACACCCAGCAGGCTGCCGTCACCCAGCAGATCGAACGCGGTCTCGAACGGCGCCAGCCAATCCGGGAGATCGCGCTCAGGGCAGTCATCGGCGGCGGCAACACGGTTCGGATAGTCGCCCGGTAGCAGGTTAGGAAGATGGCCGCCCAATGTGGCGCGCCATCGTTTGCCGGCCAGCGCGGTGAAGCGTTCGGTAGCGGCGCTCAGGGCGATGAAGCGGGCGTTGGGAAAGTCGCGCAGGCCGGCGATGTGATCGCCGTGGTAATGAGACACGATGACCGTACCGATATCGGCCGGAGTTAGGCCGAAGCCAGCGAGCTGCACCTTCAGGATTTCATTCTGCGGCAGTTCGACCGGCAGGGCGGCGCGGTAGAGGCGTTCGGGCCAGCTATCCGTGGCTGTGAAGAAATGGCCGGCGTAGCCAGTATCGTAGAGCAGCCAGCCGCGGTCGGGATGGTGGATCAGGCCACACAGCGCGGGGAATTCCACCGGCGTCCAGCGGCCGCCGCGCGCCGCCATGCATTCGAGATGGCGGCAGGCGCCGACGCGAAGCAGGTGCAGGGCGACCGTGCTCATGCCTGGTGTTCCCGCCACCATCGGGCATGGCGGCGGATGCCTTCGTCGATAGACACCGCAGGCCGCCAGCCAAGTTCGTCGCGCAGAGCCGAGACGTTGAGAGTCTGGCTGAAAGCCAGCACACCGGCGCTGTAGCGGGTGAGCGGCGGTTCCTTGCCGCTGCCGAGGCGGGCGGCAACTTCCAGGCTGCGTGCCATCAGTTCGACCAGTGGCCAGGGCAGCTTACGGGTGCGCAGCGGCAGACCGAATTCGCGCGCCATCGTGGTGAGCACGTCGAGCAATTCTCGCGGCTCGCCGTTACTGACGTTGTAGATGGAGACGGGGCGCGGCAGTGGTTTCGTGAGCGCCAGCCAGACGGACTCCACAGCACTATCGATGTAGGTAAGGTCGAGTTGAATGCAGCCCCCGCGCATGATCGGCATCGATCCCTTTGTCATTACCCGCAGAATGCGCGGCACCAGGGTCTGGTCCCAAGGGCCGAACAGGGCGCGCGGACGTAGGATGGCGGCCTCGGGCAGCCCCGCCTGTTTCACCAGTGCCTCGGCGGCCAGTTTGGTGCGCACGTAGTCGTTGGCTGGCTCGGGCAACTCGGCGTCCTCGCGGATGGCCAAGCGGTCAGCATAGCCAAAGTACAAGCTCGGCGTCGAGATATGCACCAAGCGGCGCACGCCGTTGGCGCGGCAGGCGGCAACCACCTCGGCGGTGCTGGCGACATTGGCACGATGAAATTCGTCGTATCGGCCCCAGGGAGAAGAGCGGGCGGCACAGTGCACAATTGCGTCGACATCGCATGCGGCTCCAGTAAGGATGCGTTGAGCATCCTCGCTACCGTGTGCCAGCGCCTGCCAGCGCACCGGTCCCGGTGCGCGTCCGATCACTTCATCGGCGGCCTTCGCGCTGCGGCCGGTGAAAACGACCTCGGCACCCTCTGCGGCGGCGCGCCAGACCAGATGTCGCCCGAGAAAGCCAGTGCCGCCGGTTACGATCAGCTTCATCAGTACTCCAGCACCACGCCGCCCAGCGACAGCCCCGCACCGGTGCCCAACAAGAGCAGACGCTGACCGCGCTGGATGCGTCCGTCGCGGATGGCGATGTCGAGCGCGGTCGGTAGAGAGGCGGCGACCTGGTTGCCGTGCTCGGCGAAGATGTCGATTACCTTGTCGTGGGCGAAACCGAGCCGCTTGGTTAGGTGCGACAGAGCGAGTTGGCTGGCCTGATGCGGCACGATCCAGTCAAGTTGGTTGCGGGTAAGGCGGGCACGCGCCAGCAATCGCTCGATGAAGGCGGGCAGGTGGGCTGCGGCGAGTTTGAATACGCCCTTCCCGTCCATGCGGAACTTGGTCAGCTCGTCGAACGGCTGGTCGATGCGCGTCGGGTGGTAGCGACTACCTCCAGCCGGGATGCGGCAGAGATCCACACCTTCCGAAAGGGTGTTCAGTTCGGCGGCGAGCAGGCGCGAACGGCCGTCGATACTGGGGCCAAGCACGGCGGCGGCGGCCCCGTCGCCGAAGATTGCGCTGGCTTTCAGCGTATTCCAGTCAAGACCGCAGGAAGCGATGTCGGCGGCCACTACCAGCACGCGTCGGTAACGGCCGGCGACGATGGGCCATGCCAGGGTGTCGACTGCTGCCAGAAAGCCGAGACAGGAGGCATTGATGTCGAAGGCAGGGATGGCTCGCGCCGACAAGTCAAGCTCCCGATGGATCAGGGCGGCGTTGCAGGGCATGCCCTGATCCATGGTGCCGCTGGCGGCAACCAGACAGTCGATGTCGGCAAGGGTGAGGCCGGCAGCATCGACTGCCCGGCGCGCGGCTTTGGCGGCGAGATCGGCGGCGGTTTCGTCACGCATGGCGAAATAGCGCTGGCGCACGCCGCCCACCCGCTCGATGGTGCCGGAACGATGGTTCAGGCGATGGTCAAGCTCCACACTGGTAATTGTCTGGGCAGGCAGAGCGTGACCTGTGCCAAGCAGGGCGACGGAGCGGATATCAGCGGAATGGGTAGTCATGCGGTAGTAGTGCTTGCTATGGTTTGGGTACGACTTTAGCGGACGAGGTCTGGCGGTTTCCTTTTGCGTAGTGCAAATAGTGTGGCGAATTCACTGTTGCCGGAAACGAAAACCAGCCAGCGCATACCGCACCGAGAAAACCTCCGAGCACATGCGCTTGCCACGCAACGCGAACGCCGAGAGGCATGCTAGATAGCTCATGAGAGAGCCCCATCGTGTCGCCAAACGTTTTCGCAATGACGGCAACTCCGATCAGCACGAGAATGCCGCGCAATCTGGGAATCTTGCGCCAGAGCAATGCGCCAGCGACCACGCCGATGAACGTCGAGAGTCCAGACGCTCCCATGTAGAGCGTCATATCCGGTGCTACCACGAGGAGGCCAATAGAAATCAAAGGCGACCCAATTAGCAACGCCAGAGCCATCGCCTCTGACCCCAGTTCGCGCTCTGCGATGATGCTGACGAGGAGCAGGGCCGCAATATCCAGCGCTGCGTGTTGAGCGGAAAAATGAACTATATGTCCCGTCCAAAGTCGCCAAATTTCACCGGCCAGAATTGCGTCTCGATCGAAGGCCAGCCCCGCCGCAACGCCATCCGGCGCAAAGGCGCAGATGATGCAGACCGCTACAAGCGGGATCGCAATGAGCCCCGGCCTATGACTCGCGGCGGGCGGCATAGCCAACTCCGGTCAAGATCAATGCCACCAACAGGCTCAACCAGCCGAGGTTGCCGCCGCCGGAGTAGCCGGGCTTGTTTTCGACCTTGAAACCCACATCGGACTTGATACGTTCCTTGAAGGTTTCCAACTCCGTTTGAAGTTGAGGAATGAGTTCTTCTACGGCCTTGTTGTATCCCTCCAGTCGTGCCGCTCTTGCGCGCTCGCTAAACCCGGCCAAGGATGCGCTTCCTTTGACCTGGCTTGTGCCCGGAGCTCGGAACAGGAGCTTATGGCTTCTTACATCGAAGACAGCGGCATCGACCATCGTCTGTATGTCGTATTGATCGCCGTGGATGATGTACGCCCCAATGATCGTCCAGTAGAGGACGGAAAGGGCATTGGTGTCGTTGAACTGTACCTGGTCATAGGAAAGCAGCGCCACTACCTCGACGTTGAACATACGGGCGACCTGGTCTAGATTGGCAAATCCTCCTTTAGGCCGTAGATACTGGGTCGGGATGACCTCGATACTTCCGATGAAGCCGTACTTCGCAAATGATGCCTTGACGCGCTCCAGCAATTTCGCTTTATCGGACTCTGGGAGTCCGGCGCCCCAGCCGCCGCCAGGGACGAAGGCGACACCGACGCGAACAGGCGGGCGCAAATATGTCACGGACGGTTGCAACTGCGGTGCTTCTTTGGCCTCCGGATAGAGGTAATCGACAATGCTACCGGCTTGCTTTACCCCCCCCTGCGGAAACCAAGAGGCGCATCCCGCGAGCGTCAGAACCAGCAGCACGGCAATCAGCGACGCGATAGAGGTTTTCATATCTTTCCCATTCATGGCTGGATCGGTGAAACAACGGACCGGCATCGCAATGCGGGGCATTAGAGTCGGTCGCCCCGAAGTCTGGTTACATCGCTCTGCAATCTTTCGAGTGTTACCTCTGTCGGCGCCAGTGACGCGCCTGCGAGAAGTGAAATCTTCGAGAACAAGCCACGCCGGAACGGCCTCGTCATTGCGGGTCCGTCCTTGCGGGAAAAGAAGCTTCCCCACAACCCGCGCAGAGCCATCGGCACTACCGGTACTGGATTGCGTCCTAGGATGCGGGTGATGCCGGGACGAAAAGGAGTGATGTCGCCCGTGGCAGTGATCTTGCCTTCGGGGAACAGGCCAACCAAGTCGCCAGCGTCCAGCGCCGCAGCGACTTCCTCAAAAGCCTTTTCCATCATCGCCGGATCTTCTTTCGCCGGAGCAATGGGGATTGCCCGGCTCACGCGGAAGACGAAACTGAGTATTGGCCAACGGAAGATGCGGTGATCCATGACGAAGCGGATCGGCCGCGGGCATGCGGCGGATATCACCAACGCATCAACGAAACTGACGTGATTGCATACGACGACTGCCGCTCCCTCATCCGGCACATTTTCCAGGCCGGTTTTTTCGAGTCGATACACCGAGTGGATGAGTAGCCAGACGACAAACCTCAGCAGGAATTCCGGTACCAGGTGGTAGATGTAGAGCGCTACCGCAGCGTTACAGAGTGCCGCAACGCCGAAGAGTGCTGGAATGGACAGACCACTGGCGAGCATGCCGGCGGCCGACAGGGCGCCGACCACCATGAACAAGGCGTTGAGAATGTTGTTGGCGGCGATGATGCGAGCACGGTGCGAGGGATTCGAGCGCTGTTGCACCAGGGCGTAGAGGGGAACGATGAAGAAGCCGCCAAAAATGCCGAGCATCGCCAGGTCGAACAGGATGCGCCCGGTGCCGTGTACCGCCAGCAGATCCAGAGCACCGAGTGCTGTAGCGGTGGGAGCCGCAGCTGGCGATGCGAAGGCGAGATCCAGACCAAACAGCGTCAGTCCAATTGAGCCGAAGGGCACCAGACCCAGTTCCACCTGTTTGGCGGACAACCGCTCGCACAGCAACGATCCAGTGCCGATACCCAGCGTGAAGGTGGCAAGCAGCAGGGTCACAGCGGTTTCGCCGCCGCCTAGAAAGTTCTTCGCATAGGCCGGGAACTGCGCAAGGAACATGGCGCCGTAGAGCCAGAACCAGGAGATTCCGAGAATGGAAAGAAAGACGGTGCGATTTTCCTTTGCGAAAGCGATGTTGCGCCAAGTCTCCGTGATTGGATTGGCGCTGACTTGTAAACCCGGCATGGGGGACGGTGCGCTTGGAATGGAGCGACTGGCCAGGTACCCAAGAACGGCGATCAGCAGCCCTGCGGCGGTAATCCAGCCCGCGCCGCCGGCACTGCCTGCCAGCAGCCCACCCAACAGCGTACCGACCAGAATGGCAACAAAAGTGCCGGCTTCGATCAATGCATTGCCACCAATCAGTTCCGATTCCCGCAGGTGCTGAGGGAGGATGGCGTATTTCACCGGCCCGAACAACGTGGAGTGCAGACCGAGCAAGAACAGTGCGCCAAGCAGGATCGCCAGACTATGCGCGGAGAACCCGATGCCGGCAATCAGCATAATGGCAATCTCCAGGAGTTTCACCCAACGCGCCAAGCGGGCCTTGTCATACTTGTCGGCAAGCTGACCAGCAGTGGCCGAGAAGAGGAAGAAGGGCAGTATGAAGATTCCTGCGGCAAGATTCGACAGCACCTCTGGCTTAAGCGTCGTCCAACTTGCCGCCTGGAAGGTGAGGAGGACAACCAGGGCATTCTTCAGTACGTTGTCGTTAAGCGCGCCGAGAAATTGAGTGATGAACAGCGGCAGAAATCGGCGTACCTGCAACAAGCCGGCTTGACTACTCATGAAATGCCTTTCTCGGTAAATAAAGAACAGCTTCACCTCGGGTCATCAAGAGATCAGCTGATAAACCCGTCGAATACCATGCTCAAGTGAGCGCTGCGAATCAAGCTGGCCGGCGTCACTGTCTGGCGCTCCCATGGGATATTACCCAAATACCATGCGCGCCAGAATGCAATATCGGTATCTGGATTGCCGTCCAGCAGAGTTTTGAAGGTTTCAATGTCCCCAACCGTGACACCGGTCGCTTCGGCCAACACCTCCCGCACGAACCGCGAGCAGAATTGGCGCCCCGAATTCAGATTGAAGCCTGTGTCGTAGAAGATTCCCAGCCGTTTGCTGCTGGCGCGTCGTATTTCGCGGCTTTGTTGCTCGGTTAGCGGTTTGTCCAACCTGGCAACGGCAACCCTGCCTTGTTTTGATCGCTCGGTGAAGCGAGAGAGTGTCGTGGCTCGGGAAAAGGGAAACGTGCTTTCGGCAATCACAGGTTCTTTGCCTGAAACGTCAGCCACTATCCCGACATGGTTGACCCAGCTTCGGGTAACAGCGGAAACCTTCTCGAATGGCAACGGGGACACGTGAATGAACACGACATCACCCACTTTGAGGTTCTTGCCGAGCTGATCGATTGTTTCGTGAGCTGAGGGAACCGCCTCGACGGAAGTCTTAGGTTCGGCTTGGATATAACCAGAAATTGCGCAAAGCCAAATTGCGGCAATCCATCTAAGCAAGTGAGTGGGGATTGCGGGGCTCATTTCGGATCCTTACGTCATTGAGATGAGCCATTATTTACAGAGGGATTGCCAATAGCAACTTATTTGCGTATTGTTGTCATATTCAATCCTCAGCGTATCGTGAAATGATACTTATATGAGCGAAATCGCCTCTCTGATCTCGACTACCAAGAAGCTCTTAAGGAGCCAGGGGCTTACTTATCGTGACGTTGCCAAAGCATTGAAGCTATCTGAGCCCAGTGTCAAACGGATGTTTGCGTCGCGGCGATTTTCGTTGGATCGCTTAGCGCAGGTGGGCGAACTCCTGGGCTTTACTTTGGCCGAATTGACCCAGAAGGCGGCTGTAGGCAGTGAGCAAATACGAACACTGTCGCCAGACCAGGAGGCGCTGCTTGTGTCGGACGTAACGCTGCTTCTGACCGCGGTTTGTGCGTTGAACCACTGGACGATGCCTGACATTGTCGCGGCGTACAAATTGACCGAAGCGGAGTGCTTACGCCAGCTTCTTCAACTTGACCGGCTTCGCCTGATTGAACTCCTCCCTGGCAACCGAATACGCCTGCGGGTCGCACGCGATTTTGAATGGTTGTCGGATGGACCGATCAGAAACTTCTTTCGGACGCAGGGACAGGACAATTTCTTGGATAGTTCCTTTACGGAACAAGGCGAGTCATTGGCGTTTGTTCACGGCATGTTCACCGACAGCGCGTTCTCGCAGCTTCAGCCAGAATTGCAGCGGATCCGCAAAAGGTTTTCCGAACTGCATGAGGAAAGCCTATCTGCTCCGCTGAGCCAGAAACAAGGGTCAAGCATGTTGCTGGTAACGCGACGCGGCTGGGAACCGATTGCGTTTACCAGACTTCGCCAATAGCCGTACCAATCATTCGGCAGGAAGTCCGGTCCCTGTTAAGCTCGTAGGTTCTCTTCATCTATTGTGAGAAAATCTAGCGTAACGATTCTCAGAGAAGATGAAGAACAAACTGTTCCATATGGGAGTGCTTTGTCACGTATTACGAGAACCTACAGAGTTTGTAGGATCCGGCGACGACTAGGGCATTGTGCTCGTCACTCTGCTCAGAACCTCATCGAAACCACGCAGGAATTCCTGGCCGGTAAACCCCTTGGCAGCTTCGTGGGCGCCCTGCCCCAGGCGCTTCCGCAGAAGCGGGTTATTGCATAGCCCGTCGATCAAGGCCGCCAGCAGTTCGATGTCGCCGACCGGGTGCATCAGGCAATTGTGGCCGTGGCGCCAGAGCCCGCGATAGACGGCAATGTCCGCCAGCACGACCGGTTTGTGAAGCAGGCCGGCCTCGATGGGGGCAAGCGGGTGGGCCTCAATCCCGGCGGGGTGGGCGAAGATGTCGGCCGACGCCAGCCAGCCGATGGCTTCTTCGTGAGGCAGTTCGCCGAGAAAGCGGTAGCCGCCGCCACCATCGGCGCGATCCTTGTCCAGCACGGCCTTGCCGGCGTCGCTGAGCCAGTATTTCTTGCCGACAAAAACGGCTTCGATGTCGGGCCGGTCGAGTTTGTCCAGCGCCAGCAGCAGATCCCCCTGGCACTTGCGCTGGTCGACCGTGGCCACCGATACGATGCGAATCTTGTCGCCGCGCGGCATGACGGGAATCCGATCCGGCAAGTCGACGCCGTTGGGCAGTACGACCAGGCGTTCAGGCGGTAACTGGTAGATGAAGGATCGGTAGATCGTGTCGTGCAGCTCCCGGGCCGGAAACACGATAGCGGCAGCGCAGGCAAAGGCCCGGGTATAGACGGCAGGGTCCGAAAGTACGGCAGTCAGGCCATTGTCGCCCTCGTGTATCCACCAGATGGTCTTCAGTCGCGGGCCCAGTTCGCTCACGGCAGGGCCGGCGCCAATGGTGTTGGCGATCGCTATCCGATACTCGGCAGGCCTGGCTTCGTCCACCAGCGAAACGCCTATATCCAGGTACATTTTCGTCAATGGCCCCGGGGCAGGCGCGACCGACATCACGCTCACCTCGTAGCCGCGCGACAAAAGAAACTTCGCGATGCGAAACAGCATCAGACTGGCGCCGGAGAGCGTCATCTCGATATTGATGAGCAGGGCCTTCATTTGTCGCACCTCGGAAAGTTCTCTTCGGAATCAGTATAGAAACGAACCCGCTGCGGGCAAACTCCGTCCCGTCGGGTACTCAGGCGGGCGCGGCAAGCCGCCGGCGATCTTTCGATTTGGGGGTGAAAAGCGGCGCCATTCCACCATTGAATGGCTTCAGCCGCGCCGATTCGTGCCGTGAATACAAGTAACGGAGGGTCACTTCATGAACAGCCAATCCGTAAAGCTCGTCTCCTTGCCCTGTGCGCCGTCTTGCCACGACCACTTCTACCAGGCCCATCTCGACATCAGTGAGGATGTCGCCCTCTTCCAGCCGCAGTGGGACGTTCATCTCAAGGCCGAGGTAAAGCCGGGCCTGACGGTGGATGAAGCCCTCAGCACGCGCACGAAAACGCTGCTGGAACTGGCCTACGGGCATCACTGAGCCAGGACTTCAGTGTCGTCGTGACTATAGGGCGGAGCGCAGCAGCACAGTATTTTCAGCGGCGCATTGCCGCGCGCTTCGACGCAATGGCGGGTGCCGGGCGGAATGGTGATCGTATCGCCGGCGGCGATGGCGAATTGACTGTCGCCCAGCGTCATCCGGCCCATGCCGGCGGTGACGTGGTAAATCTCTTCCGTTCGCAGATGGCGATGGAGCAAGGTGCCGTGTTCAGGTTCGACGATGGCTTCAGCCAGGCTCTGCCGTCCCGCGCTGCCGGGATGCATCAGTTCGCGTATCACCGAGCCGTCCTTGGTGACATAGGCGGGTACGTCGGCGTAGCTGGTCTTCATTTCCGCTCCTGTTCGGTACGCATAAGGTGGCGTAGCACGCCTCCAATAGTCCATCGGCGACACTCCACGGCGGACGAGCTGTCGTTGCCGGAAAGGTAGAATACGGCGTATGTCGAATACGGTGCAATCCCTTGCCGGGGCGGAAATCCGGGCCAGACAGACCGCATTGCTCTATCGCAACGTCGGTGTCAGCCAGGCCGTCAATGTGTCGGTTGCGACTCTGGTCGCCTATCTCGGCTATATCAGCCGTCCCGGCGCCATTATTCTCGTTTGGTGGGCCTGCATGGTTGCTCTGTCGGTTGCCCGCTATCTTCTGGCGCGGGGCTACGATGCAGCGCAGCCAACGGCAGCCGATGCGACGGTCTGGTGTACGCGCTATGTGCGCAGCACGGCGCTGGCGAGCGCGGTCTGGCTGGCCGGCGGCGGTCTCGTCATGTGGGGCAACAGCGACCCCTACCGCTTTCTTACCGGCCTCGCGCTGGCCGGCATGGTGGCCGGCGCAGTTCCCATTCTTTCGTCGGTCAAGGCGGCGTTCCGTGTCTATGCGCTGCCGCTGCTGCTCGGTGTCGTGCTGATAACCTTCGCCGGAGCGAAGGGCCCGGTCGACTGGGTTTTCGGTGCGATGACCCTGGTATTTCTCGGCGGCGTGGTGCGCAGCGCCAACTATCTTCACGAATCTCTGGCCGAAGCGCTGGCGCTCGAACTGGAAAAAAGCCATCTGGTGGAAAACCTCGAGCGGGCGCGGGATGTGGCCGAGGCGGCCAATCGCGCCAAGAGCGAATTCATCGCTAACATGAGCCACGAAATCCGCACGCCCATGAACGGCGTGCTGGGCATGGCGGAACTGCTGACCATGACGCCGCTCAATGCCGAACAGAAGGAATATGTCGAAGTCGTGCAGGCCTCCGGACGCAGTCTCATGGCGATTATCAACGACATTCTCGACCTCTCGAAAATCGAGGCCGGCATGTTGATTCCCGAGAACATTCCCTTTCACGTCGATGACCTGCTCGCCGCCACCCTGGCCGCGCTGGAGGGCGAAGCGCGCAAGAAGAGTCTGGATCTGACCTGGCCGACTGCGCTGGATGTCCCCGCCGGACTCACCGGCGATCCGGTGCGCTTACGCCAGGTGCTGACCAACCTCGTCAACAACGCCATCAAGTTCACCGCGCAAGGCAGCGTCCGCATCTCCGTCGAGACCACCGAGGCGACCGCCGATCATGCAACGCTGCATTTCGCGGTGGCCGATACCGGCATCGGCATTCCGGAAGACAAACGTCAGGCAATTTTCGAGGCCTTTACCCAGGTTGATGGCTCCATCACGCGCAAGTATGGCGGCACGGGCCTTGGCCTTTCCATCTGCCGGCAACTGGTCGGACTCATGGCTGGCCGCATCTGGGTCGACAGCGTCGAGGGCCGCGGCAGCACCTTCCATTTCACGGTGCGACTGGGTCGGGAAACGATTTAAACACGGCCGGTGCTTGAGCGGCCGGGCGCCTGAAAGACGTTCTATCCGATCTCTTCCGCGACGAGCGGTTCTATCCAGGTCAACTGCCGTTCCAGCACCGCCACGGTTGCCTCCGAGGCGTCGCCCTGACGCGCGGTAATACGGCGCCGCAGTTCGTCCAGCGGTGCGGCGCAGGCCAGAATGGCGAAAGGTGCGGCGTGGGCCGTGGCCAGGCAACGAAAGTCGTCGCGCTCGGCGCGACGCAGGAAGGCGGCGTCGACGATCACCGACCAGCCCGCATCCAGCGCGATCTGCGTCAGTTCCTGTAGTCGCCGATAGGTGGCGGCATGAGCCGCCGGCGTGTAAATGCCGCCGTCCAGGGAGGAGTCGCTGCGGTCGGTCGCGGCGAGGCCGAAAAGGCGCTTGCGTTCGACATCCGAACGCAGCCTGATCGTGGCGCAGTCCGGGTCGGCCAGCAGCCGTGCTTTTGCCGCGCGCGATTTGCCGGAGCCGGAAACGCCGTGGGTCAGCGTTAGCGTTGGCGGCGGCGGTTGGCAGATGGCTTCCGCCAGATCGAGGTAGCCGCGCGCTGCGGCCAGATCGCGTCCTGCCGCCGCGCCGTCCTCCTCCTGGCGGGCGCGGATGGCGGCCACCTTGGCCCGCACCAGGGCACGGTAGGCGGCATAGAAACGCAGCACCCGCAGCGCATCGAAGTCGCCGCTGGCGGTCAGCCATTCGTTGAGCAGCCAGCAGGCAAGACCGGGCTGACCATGGTCGAGCAGGTCGACCAAGGTGAAGGCGACTTCGCTGGCGGTATCTATCCAGCGGAAGTCGTCGTTGAACTCGATGCAGTCGAAGGGCATTACGCGCGTGCCGGCCAGCACCAGATTGCCCAGGTGCAGGTCGCCGTGGCACTCGCGTATGCGCCCGGCCGCCTTGCGCGCGGCGAACGCGGCTGCGCAACGCTCGAACTGCCGGCGCGTCCAGGTTTCGAGGGCGGCGAGTCTGGCGCGGTCATGCGCAGCGGGCATGAGCGCAAACAGTTCCTCGAAATTTTCCAGTGCCGGCGCAAGTACCTGATGCGGCGTGCCGAAGCGCGTTTCCGGCGCCGCGACGGCGGCGCGGCCGTGGAAGTCGGCGATCTCGGCCGCAAGCAGGCCGACGTGCGCCGGCGTCAGCTTGCCCTGCGTGCAAAGATGATCCAGGCGCATCGCCTCGTCGAAGCGACCCATTCTGACCGCGTATTCGATGGCTATCCCGCCGCCGCCAAGTCGTGGTGCCGTCGCCGTGCCGGTGATGGCGATGACGTCGAGATAAAGTTCGGGCGCGTAACGACGGTTGAGGCGTAGCTCCGCCTCGCAGCAGCTACGGCGCTGTTCCAGCGTGCCGTAGTCGAGAAAGGGCAGCGTGATCGGCTTCTTGATCTTGTAGGCATGGTCGCCGGCCAGCAGTACCCAGGAGGCGTGGGTTTCCATGAGTTCCACGGGCTGCGCCGGCAGCGGCGTCGTTGCCGGGTCGAGCAGCGCGCGGATCAGCGGCGGATGAGGCATGCCATGGTTACTCCCGAGACGATGCGGGCATAATAACGCCGTGACCCTCACCGAACTCAAGTACATCGTCGCCCTCGCCCGCGAGCGCCATTTCGGCCGCGCCGCCGAGAAGTGCTTCGTTTCGCAGCCGACGCTTTCCGTGGCAGTGAAGAAGCTGGAGGACGAACTCGGCGCCATTCTTTTCGAGCGCAGCCAGAACGATGTGCGCACCACGCCGGTCGGCAATCAGGTTGTTGCCCAGGCCGAGCGCGTGCTGGCCGAGGCGAATCGCGTCAAGGAACTCGCCGAAGCGGCGGGCGACCCGCTGGCCGGGCCGTTGCGCATCGGCGCCATCTACACCATCGGCCCCTATCTGCTGCCCAAACTGGTGCCGCTGGTGAAGGCGCGAGCGCCGAAGATGCTCCTGATGATCGAGGAGAACTTTACCTCGCGCCTGCTGGAATCCTTGAAGCGCGGCGACCTCGACGTCGCCGTGCTGGCGCTGCCCGTCGATGAGCCGGGCCTGGTCGCTCAGGCCGTCTATGATGAGGAGTTCCGCGTTCTGGTGCCTGCCGGTCATGCCTGGGCCAGGCGCCGTGCGGCCATCGAGCCGGTCGAGCTGCTGGCCGAGCCGCTCCTGATGCTGGGTCGCGGCAACTGTTTTCGCGATCAGGTGCTCGACTTGTGCACCCAAGCCGGCCAGGGCGGGCCGCAGGTGCTGGAGGGCAGCTCGCTGGAAACCATACGCCACATGGTCGCTTCCGGCGTCGGCATTACCGTCATGCCGGCATCGGCGGTGGACGGCATTCCGAAGAGCGATCCCTGGCTGCGCGTGCGGCCCTTCGTCGCACCGCAACCTTCGCGGCGTGTCGGCCTGGTCTGGCGCGCCAGTTTCCCGCGCCATCAGGCCATCGACCTGCTGCGCAAGGTTCTGCTCGACTGTCGCCTGCCCGGCACCGCCGCCGTGCGCCAGTGATAGCGCATTGCCATCGTAATGAAATGAAAGTCTATAAATGCGTAGTCTGCGGCTTCGTGTACGACGAGGCGGCCGGCGACCCGGAACACGACATCGCTCCCGGGACGCTCTGGCAGGACGTGCCCGAATCCTGGTCCTGCCCGGAATGCGGCGTTTCCAAGGCCGATTTCGAGCTGGTCGGTGTGCTGCCATGAACCCTCTGGTGGCAATGGCGCGAGGAGGCTGCGGATTCCGGGGTGCGGGGATTGTTTGAAGACGTTGGGGGCAAGGTGACCGGCTTTGCGCTGGTCGGCGGTGCGGTTGCCGAAAAACTGTCGCTCGCGGCGCAAATGCCGGCGTGGCGCTAAACCCGGGGAAAACTGTTCACCACGGCGGACACGGCGACACGGCGAAATGCAAGGGCAAAATGAAAGTCCGGCAGTTCACCGGGCGGACGGAATGCACGTTGCGCCGAATATCATGTCTTTCCGCCGTGCCGCCGTGTTCGCCGTGGTGAAAATGAACTTCAGGCTTTTCTTGCCTCGTCCGGCCGCAGGGACGGCGCCAGCTTGTCGAGCACGCCGTTGACGAACTTGTGACCGTCGGTGCCGCCGAAGGTCTTGGCCAGCTCGATGGCCTCGTTGATGACGACGCGATACGGCGTGTCCGGATGGGACTTCATTTCGCAGGCGCCCAGCAGCAGGATGCTGCGCTCGATGGGAGAGACTTCCTCCCACTTGCGGTCGATGTGCGGGGCGAGCAGTTCCTGCAAGGCTGCGGCGTCGTCGAGCGCGCCGTGAAGCAAGGTCTTGTAGAGTTCGGTGTCGCCCTTGTCGAAGCCGGGCACGCCCGCTGCCTGGGCTTCTATGGCGGCGCTGTCCTGGTTGCCGACCAGATGCTGGTAAAGCCCCTGAATGACGAACTCGCGCGCACGTCGTCGCGGTGACTTGCTGCCGCTGCTCACTTCAAGGCCTTCAGCAGGTTCGCCATCTCGATGGCGGCCTGGGCGGCTTCGGTACCTTTTTGCGCCATGCGCACCAGCGCCTGGTCGTCGTTCTCGGTGGTCAGCACGGCGTTGGCGATGGGAATGCCGGTTTCGATCTGCACTTCGCTGATGCCGCGCGCCGATTCGTTGGAGACGATCTCGAAGTGGTAGGTTTCGCCGCGGATCACCGCCCCCAGCGCCACCAGCGCGTCGAAGCGGCCGCTTTGCGCCATGGTCAGCAGCACCAGCGGCAGTTCCAGCGCGCCGGGCACGGTGGCCAGCGTCACGTTCTCTGCCGTGACGCCGAGACGGTTAAGCTCCTTGCAGCAGCCCGACAGCAGGCCGTCGCCGATGTCGGGGTTGAAGCGGCTCATGACGACGCCGACGCGCAAGCCGGCACCGGCAAGCTTGGGTTCGATCTCGTGGATATCCTGGCAGCGGGGCATGGCGAATTATTCCTCAGGTGTTGGCTTCTTCGGGGGACAGGTAGCCGCAAACTTCGAGGCCGAAACCGGCCATGCTCGGCATCTTGCGCGGGCTCGCCAAAAGGCGCATTTTGCCGACGCCAAGCTCGCGCAAAATCTGTGCGCCTATGCCGTAGATGCGCGGGTCCCATTTCGCGGCTGGCCGGGCGCCGGGATCGTCGGCATTGAGCATGGCGACGAGGTCGGCACCGGCCTCCTTGCGATGCAGCAGCACGATGACGCCCTTACCGCGCTTGGCGATGGTGCGCATCGCCAGTTCGACGCCGAAGCTGTGACGGTGGCTGGCGCAGTCGAGGAAGTCAAGCACCGAGATCGGCTCATGCACGCGCACCAGAGTTTCCTCGGCGGCGGTGATGTCGCCGCAGGTCAGCGTCAGGTGCACCTCGCCGCTGGTTTTGTCGGTGAAGGCGCGCAGCCGGAAGGTGCCGTGGGTGCAGGCAATGGTCTTGTCGGCGACGCACTCGACGAGTTTTTCGTTCTCGCTGCGATAGTGGATCAGGTCGCGGATGGTGCCGATCTTGAGGCCGTGCTGCTTGGCGAACTCGACCAGTTCCGGCAGCCGCGCCATGGTGCCGTCGTCGTTCATGATCTCGCAGATCACCGCGGAAGGCGTGCAGCCGGCCATTTCGGAAAGATCGCAACCGGCCTCGGTGTGGCCGGCGCGCACCAGCACGCCGCCGTTTTGCGCCATCAGCGGGAAGATGTGGCCGGGCTGGATGATGTCGGCGGGCTTGGCATTCTTCGCCACCGCCGCCTGCACTGTGCGGCTGCGGTCGGCGGCCGAAATGCCGGTGGTGACGCCGGTGGCGGCCTCGATGGACAGCGTGAAGGCGGTGCCATGCGGCGTCTTGTTGTCGCGCACCATCAGCGGCAGGTCGAGCTGGCGGCAGCGGGCCTCGGTCAGCGTGAGACAAATGAGGCCGCGGCCGAACCTGGCCATGAAGTTGATGGCTTCGGGTGTGACATGCTCGGCGGCAAGAACGAGGTCGCCCTCGTTTTCGCGGTCTTCCTCGTCGACGAGGATGACCATTTTTCCGGCGCGCATGTCGGCGACGATGTCCTGAACTGGGCTGATGCTCATGGGAGTTTCATGCTTGATGCTGGGGCGGGGATTGTACGCCTACGCCACGGTTCATGGGTGCCGGTGCCCGGCGGTGTATCCTGACGCAGGTCGGCTGTATTTCCGACAACCGTCCGGCGCTGTCGCCAGACTTTGGGACATGATCTGAATCCGCAAGTTGCTTGGGGGATAGACCTGATGGCGTGGTGGAGAATATGCCGAGGCGTCGGGATGAGAGATCCTCTGGCCCTGCCCGCGTCCAAGCAAGATGCCTTGACGATTCCGTCCATATACAAGCGGCTGGCTCTGGGCGTGCTGCTGATCAACCTGTTCGTCCTTGCCCTGGTGGCGCTTTGGCTAAGCCACAGCAGACAACAGGATGAAAAGATGGCAAGCGTCGTGACCCAGAACCTCACGCAGGTTTTAGCCAACCAGATCGGCGAAAGCATCGGTAAAACCGACATCACCCTGCTTGCCGTAACGGAGGAGTATCTGCGCCAACGCGCCACCGGTCGCGTGAATGGACAGGCGCTGAACGTCCATATCGAACGAGCGCGTGCCCGCCTGCCCGAAATCGACGCCTTGCGCATCACGGCCGCCAGCGGCGAACTCGCTTATGGGACCGGGGTCATGCCCGGAGCGAACATCAGTCTGGCCGACCGCCCCCATTTCATCCGTCTGCGCGACGATCCCAAGGCCGGACTGGTTTTTTCAAAACCGCAGATAAGCCGGGTCAACAACAAGGGGGTCATTGTCCTCGCCCGCCGCATCAATCGGCCCGACGGGTCGTTCGGCGGCATGGCGTTCGCGGCGATCCAGCTCGAACATCTTTCCCGGACATTCTCGAAACTCGATGTCGGTCCGCGCGGCATTACCGCCCTGCGCGACGAAGAACTCGGCATCATCGCCCGCTATCCGGAGCCCGGCGGCGTCGGCAGCACGATAGGCAACAAGCGTGTGGCGAACGCACTGCACGCCTTGGTTCAGGAAGGGAAAACCGCCGGAACCTTCAAGGCCTTTGCCGGGCTGGACAATGTCGAACGGGTCTATTCGTTCAGCAAGATCGATCCTTACCCGATCTACGCGTTTGTCGGGCTCGCTGCCGAGGATTATCTTGCGGAATGGCGCGGGGAAGTTGGCCGCGGTGCGGTGCTGATCGCGCTGTTTGCGCTGGTGACGCTGATTGCGTCGTGGCTGATCTATCGCGGCTGGATGCGCCTGACGGTCGCCAATGCGGCATTGACGCTACAGGAGGTGGCCTTTATCAACTCGCAAGAGGCGATTATCGTTACCGACGACAAAGCCCATATTCTCGACGTCAATCCGGCATTTACGCAGATTACGGGTTACCGCCGCGAGGAAGCGCTTGGGCAGAACCCGCGCATCCTTCAGTCCGGCCGCCAGGATGCTGCGTTCTACCTGGACATGTGGCGATCCCTGCTACAGGATGGACGCTGGGAGGGCGAATTCTCCAATCGCCGCAAGAACGGCGAGTTCTACATCCAGCACGCCAAGATTTCGGCGGTTCGCGGCAGCGACGGCCGCATTGTGCGCTTTGTCGCCGTGGCCGCCGACGTGACGCAGCTCAAGGAGAGCCAGGACCGTGTCGCCTACCTGGCCTACCACGATCCGCTGACCAATCTGCCGAACCGGGCACTGCTGGCAGACCGGCTCAAGCAGTCCATCGCGCAGGCGGATCGCCGCAAGAACCTGCTGGCGGTCTGCTATCTGGATCTCGACGGCTTCAAGCCGATCAACGATCTCTGGGGCCACGATACCGGCGATCGGTTGCTGGTCGAGGTCGGCCGGCGGCTCAATGGTTGCGTGCGTACCGGCGACACCGTGGCGCGGCTCGGCGGCGACGAATTCGTGGTGCTGCTGGGCGATGCCAAGGACACCCGCGAGGTCGAACAGGCGGTACGCCGCATCCTGTTTGCCGTCGCCTCGCCGTTCCATCTTGCCGCGGTGGAAGCGACGCTGACGGCGAGCGCCGGCGTCACCATCTACCCGCATGATTGCCAAGATCCGGACACGCTGATCCGTCATGCCGATCAGGCCATGTATGCCGCGAAACAACTGGGCAAGAACCGTTTCCACCTCTTCGACTCGGCCAGCGACCGACGGCTCACGGCGCACCTGGAAGTGGTTGCGCGCGTGGAGGAAGGCCTGACGGCGGGGGAATTCTGTCTTTACTACCAGCCCAAGGTCGATATGCGGCGCGGCGTCGTTGTCGGCGTCGAGGCGCTGCTGCGCTGGCACCATCCCCACCAGGGCTTGCTGGGCCCCGCCATGTTTCTGCCCATAGTCGAAACCAACGACTTCTCTATCGTTCTGGGCGAATGGGTCATCGCGGAAGCCTTGGGGCAATTGGCGAAATGGGCCGACCAGGGGATCGTATTGCCGGTGAGCATCAACGTTTCCGGTCGCCACCTGCAGCGCCAGGATTTTCATCTGTCCCTGGCGCGGCTGCTGAAGCGATTCCCCACGGTGAAGCCCGAGTGGGTCGAGCTCGAAATTCTGGAAACCACGGCCATGGACGATATCGACCGGGTCTCCGCGATCATCTCCGCCTGCTCGGCCCTGGGAGTGAGCTTCGCACTCGACGATTTCGGCACCGGCTATTCGTCGCTCACCTATTTCCGGCGGCTGCCGACCCACTTGTTGAAAATCGACCAGTCCTTCGTTCGCGACATGCTGGACGACCCGGACGACCTCGCCATCGTCGAGGGTGTCGTCGGTCTGGCGCACACCTTCCAGCGGCAAGTGATCGCCGAGGGCGTGGAAACGATAGAGCACGGCGTGCCGCTCATGCACTTCGGCTGCGACCTGGCGCAGGGTTATGCCATCGCGCGGCCGATGCCGGCGGCCGAGGTACCGGGATGGATAGAGAGCTGGCAGGCGCCGGCGGCGTGGCAGCAGATGGCGGCGGTGCGCTGGTCGAGAGACGATTTCCCGCTGTTGCTGGCTGAAATTCACCATCGACGCTGGATCGATCGCATGGCGGCCATATGCGAAGGCACGACGTCAGTCGAAGTCGCCCCGCCGCTGGGAACCCATCAATGCCGATTCGGCCAATGGCTGTATGGCGTCGGCAAGAAACGCTATGGCAGATCGGCCGCGTTCAAGGCGATAGAACCGATACACGACAAGGTTCATGCGCTCGGCAGCGAACTGCTGGCCCTGCTCGGCACGAACCCCGCCGCAGCCCGGGCCAGAATTCCCGAACTCTATGCCGTCAGGGAAGAACTGGAACGACCGCTGGAGCAGTTGAAGAAACACGTCGGCATGGAGCAGGGTTTGCATCAGCCCTGATTTCACAGGACGCCGCGCCGGCGGGCGGCATGACCATCACGCCGCCGGATTCATCATCCGTTCGACATAGCGTGCGATCAGGTCGACTTCCAGATTGACGCCGCTGCCGGCCTTCAGGCGCTTGAGCGTGGTCACCGCCACGGTGTGCGGGATCAGGTTGATCGAGAACTTGCGGCCCTTGACGCGGTTGGTAGTCAAGGACACGCCGTCCACCGTCACCGAACCCTTGCGGGCGATGTACTTCGCCAGGGCCTTCGGCGCCTTGATGACCAGTTCGTGCGATTCGCCGACCGGCTCGAACTTGAGCACCTCGCCGACGCCGTCGACATGGCCCGAAACCAGATGGCCGCCGATGAAGTCGGAAAGCCGCATCGCCTTTTCCAGATTCACCTCGCCGCCGGCCGCTTCGAGCCCGACGGTGCAGTTGAGTGTCTCGCGCGAAACGTCGATCTGGTAGCTCGCCTTCTTCTTGGCGATGACCGTCAGGCAGACGCCGTTGTGGGCGATGGAGTCGCCGATGGCGACGTTGGACAAGCCGAGCGTAGGCGCAGAAACCGTGAGGCGGACGCCTTCGGCGAGCGGTTCGACCTGGGTGATCTTGCCGGTGGCGGTGATGATGCCGGTGAACATGGCGGATATCCGTTGCGTTGGGGGAAGGGCGCCATTCTAGGCGGTTTGGGGCGGGGCGCAATCCATGACGATGACGGCGATGCGGTGGCGCTCGTCTTCGTTGAGGAGCGAGGTCAAGCGAGCTTCCAGTTCCCCGGCGCTGCGTGGTTTGGCGCCGCCGTCCAGGGCAGTAGGTATGTTTTTGCCGCCGAACCAAAACACCAGGTAGATGCCATAGCTTTCCGCGCCCGGATCGCGCGCATAGTAGTTAATCAGTCGATTGCGCAGCCCCTGCCAGAGATCGCTGCGGCTGTCACGCTTGATCTCGATGGGCAGCCGCAGGCCATCTACGCCGCCAAAGGAAAGCCCGATGTCGGCGCGAGTGGCGTCGGCCTGGGCGGTTTCTGGCTGAGCGTCGACGCCGGTCCCGCGCAGGCGTTCGCGCAGGAGTACGAGTAGGTGGTTGCGGCAATCGCTTTCATGGCGCGGACTTTCCAGCTTGCCGTTCTGGTGGTTCCAGTAGTCGCGGTAGTCCCGAGCGTTGCCGTCGCGGGCTTCGCGGGCGAGATCGCGCAGATGAGCGAGCGCCAGCGCCGCCAGGTCGGCGACATTGGCGGGTTGGAGATTGCCCAGCGCCTTGACCACGGCTTCGGCGGACGCGTGGCGGAACTGTGTCTCGCGGCGGGCGAGTCGTTGCGATTCCTGCGCCCGGCGAATGTCGCTGTGCCAGGGCGTCAGTGTCTTGAGGGCATGAAGTTCCCCGAGGGCAGCTACGGCTGCGTCGCTCGACGATCCGCCCAGGCGGCCGATCAGGCTGCGCACCAGGTCGGCCGCCTGCATTGCTTCGCTGACCCGAAAGGCGCCGACCGGACGTTCGGCCGGACAGTGCGGCCCCAGCAGGCGTACCAGCAGAGCCATTGCCGGTTCGGGAAGTTCCGGTATCTTTGCGTCAGAATCGACGCGGTCGTCAAAGAAGCCGGTGAGCAGCCATGCCTTTGCCGGCGTGCGTCCTGCATGGCGATCCAGGGACGCCACGTAGCGCGCCGGGTCGATCAGCAGGCCGGTCGCCAGCCAGTAGGTGCGCTGGGGTGCATCCAGGCTGGGCAGCGCTGTCTTGCGCTCCACCAATGCGACCAGCGCTTGGCGATCCATGTGCTTCAGCGCGGCTTTCAGAAGTGGAATCAATACGCGCGACTGGGACTTCTTTGCCCGTGCCGGAAAGCTCTCGATCAGGCGCGGTACTGCGTTGCCTGCTACTTGTGCGTAGGCGGCGTCGTAGGCCAGCGGATAGATGCCGGCGATGTGTTCTCGGCCGGCTTTCAGCATTTTGGTCGCATAGGCGACCAGTACGTCGGCCACTAGCGCCGGGCGCTCTGCCACCATGTGTTTGAACCAAACCGGCGCCTCGCCAGCATCGCCACTCAGGTGGAAGGCGACCAGCTTTTCCAGCACGGCGTCGCCTTGGTCGAGGAATTGCTCGGGGGCTTGCCGATAGATTTCCTCGGCACCCGCCAGGCAAGCGGTACGGAGGAAATGATAGCTACCCTTAACCGCTAGATCGGCTATTTCGGCGACGCTGGGAAGATCGCCGCGTGCCAAGGAACGACGCAGGCCGGCTAGCGCGGCCTGCGCCAAGGCTTCGTCCTTTTGCAGAAAGGTCAGCAGACGTTCGATCGGGCTGCTTCCCTCCGCTTCCCGGTAGCGACCGTAGTAGATCATGGCGACATCGTGCATGACCTTGGGCGGCGCGCTGCCGTCCTCAATGGCAGCGCGGTGTTCTTGGAAGAAGCGCAGCCAGTCGTCCATTGACGACTCCTTCCTGGCCTTGTATTCGCTACGCGATTGCGCCAGCTCATGGCGCGACTCGTCGTAGTCGTGTTTCAGCCAGGAGTCGAGAAAGGGTTGAAAAACCGGATGGTCGGCCACCCATGCGAGCAGATGTTCCAGCACGGCCGGTGTATGGCCGCCGCGAGCGAGATGCGCCCGCACACCGGCGTCGAACAGGTCGCGACGAAGCTCTTCCGAGGCAGCGGCATCGGCTTGTTCAAAGTACCAGTCGCCCTGATCCGCCGGCACCGTGGCGTCGTAGAGGTGAAGTTCGCAGCGAAAGACACAATGAACCGGACGTTCCTGCTCCGCACAAAGGGCCAACCCGTGCGCGAGAAGCCGGCGGTAGAGGGCGGGACGTTCGCCGATCCAGGCGGAGATACGTTCGGCGTGTTCGTTCTCAAGGCGGCTATGGGAATGTTTGTCCAATCCCGTTCCGAGCCAGGCCCAGAGCCTCGGCACTTCGACGGCATCGCCGTGTGCCGCCAGGCAGCGCGCAAGGAGGGCGCCGGTCATGCGATTGAAGTGCAGACCGTGAATGAGCTCACCGAGTTCGGCCTTGCGCTCAACCAAGGCGTCGAGCGGGGCCGGCAAATCGGCGGCCGGCGTTTTCGTCGCCAGTTTTTCGGTCCAGAACCAGAGATAGGAGCCATGCAGATCTGGCGACTTGAGCGGATGCAAATGATCGAAGAGCTGCGCCGCCGCCAGGTGGTCGGGGTAGAGCCAGTCGAGCAGTTCCCCAGCCAGTTCATCCTCGCTATCTTCCACTCGTCCAGTGCGGATGTCCTCCAGCAATTCAAGATAGGCGGTCGGCGCCGGGTCGATACGGACCCGAGCTTCCAGCGCCCGGCGCCGGGCGCCTTGCCAGCGCCCGCTGTCGCGGATGACGGCCAACAGCGAGTCCGCCAGCGGCGGCAGCGGCTCGCCGTGGATCAGGGCATCGAGTACGCAATAGACCAACGATTGCTGGGCTTCGGAGCGATCCGGCGATTCGAGTTCGGTGCGGAACGTGTCAACCATGTCGGGCGTCGCCAGCGCGCCGAAGGGTGACGCCGTCCAGTCGGCGGAACGGAACCACGGATAGCGAACGGCCTCGCGGCGCAGAGCGTCGAAGAGGCGGCGCTTGTCGTTAGAGGCAAAATCGCGCGTGTCGCCGTAGAGCACAACGCCGAGCGGGTCGTGGTCGATCAGAGCTGGGCGAAGTTTTGGTGCGTGAGCAGCCAGCCAGGCATGAAGGCCGCGCAGGCCGGTCACGACGCCGCCGTCCTCGGTCGTCATCAGGGCTAGCGCCCGCCCGAGCGGTAGGCCGTGGCCTTCGATCCGATTCGTCAGGTAGCGCGCGCCGAGGTATTCGGCGACGCTGCGGTGGATGGGTTCGCGCTGTTCATCCAGCGCGCCGCGCACGAACAGTGGGCAGGTGAGCGCCGCGCGCATCAACGGGATCGGGCCGAGACCGACGACTGTCAGCGCCGGATGGGCGTCGTTCGCGGCCGCGTCGTCAAGTGCGTAGCCGGCCAGGCCCGCGAGCAACTGCACGGCGCACAGGTGGCCGGCGGCGTCGAGAAGTTCGTCGACGCTGGTGGCCTGGGCCTGTTTCGCGCGGCGGTGTTCGTCGTTCGGATCGCTTGCCAAGCGTCGGCAGGCGCGATCATAGGTCTGCGCGCGACTCGTCGGCCAGCCGTCGCTCACTGCATCGGCGAGCAATTTCAAGGTCTGCGGATTGGTGAGCAAGGCGTCCAACCGTACTTCCTTGGCACGGTGCAGGAAGTCCGCCGGATCGGCGATACCGTGGTTGCTGGCCAGCAATTGTATGGCCTGTTCCGTAGTTAGCGGGTCGAGGTGGAACACGGCGATGGCACCGTCGGGCGCAAGTTGGGCGAGTGCTTCCCGGTCGCTGGCGCCCCACCAGTCGGCCTCCCGGCAAGACAGGCGGAATGACGGTCGCCCCAACTGGTCGAGACGCTGGCGGATGGCGTCAAGCGGCTGGCGCCCGTCGGCGACGCCGGCGCGCATTTCATCGAGGCCGTCGATGAACAAGGTGTTGAGCTGCCGACCTGGCGTCGGCGATAGGGTGACAAAGTCCCGTGCGCGGATGTAGCTGGCGTCGGAGGCTTCGGCTTCCTGTTTGAACGCTTCGGTCTTCCCTGCCCCCGGTTCGCCGAGTAAGACATAAGCCCCGCAACCACGGACCTCGGCCAGTGGTTGGGGCGCGTGCCGTCGCCCGTCGGGCGCGGTTTCCGTACAGGTGCGCGGAACGAAGATCATGGCGCTTACAGCCAGTGCTCGGCCGGGTAGGAGAGGAATTCGACCAGTGACGCGTCGCCCCCGTCGCCGACGACGATGCGTCGGCTGTCGGCGTAGGTTGAAACGAAGGCATCGAGTCCCGGCATGCGGCCGAGGGCAGAGCCGCTCTTGACCTCGATTGCCGTGATCCGCCGTCCGCGCGACAGCACGAAATCCACCTCGCGCTTGCCCTGGCGCCAATAGGTGACCATGCCCGGATCGGCAGTGCTGACCAAATGGGCGCCGACCGCGCTTTCCACCATGCGTCCCCAAAGCGAGCGGTTGGCGCGCGCGGCAGCGAAGTCGTACCCCGTTGCTACCGCCATCAGGGCATTGTTGAGGGCGAGCAATTTCGGCGACGAGGTGCGCTGCCGCAGCTTGCTGCCAGAGTATTTTTGGAGGCCGACGAGTAGGCCGGCCTTGCCGAGGAAGTCGAGGTACTTCGCTACGGTGCCGGTGTGGGCCTCCATGTCCTCGCCCTTTTCCCGCAGATTCTGCGCCATGTTTTCGAGGGCAAGAATCTGCGCCGAATAGTCACAGCCGAGCCAGAACAACTGCTTGAGCAGCGCGGGCCGGTCGACGCGGTTGAGGGCCAGAATGTCCTTGTCGATGCTGGGTTCGATCAGGCTGGTGGTGACATGGCTCCGCCAGCGGGCCTCGTCGCGCAACAGGCCAGTATCGGCAGGCCCGGGATAGCCACCGAAATAGATGTACTCGTCGAGGCTTAGATCGAAGGCTGCGTTCATCTCGGGATACGACCAGTGTCCGGCGCGGATCAACTCGAAGCGCCCCATCAGGCTTTCGCTTAAGCCAGCTTGTACGAGCAGGGGCGACGAACCGAGCAGGACGATGTGCAGTTCCAGGCCGGCGGCGCGATCCTCGTCCCACAGCCCTTTTACCGTTTCGGACCAGCGTGGGATCTTCTGTACCTCGTCGATGGCGAGGATGAAGCGGCAATTCGTCCGCTGCGCTTGCAGCCTCGCGTCTTGCCATTGGCGGACCAGCCATGCGGCGTCGCGCGGAGCCCCGGCGTTGATCGCGGTGGTTTGTGCTAGCGTGCCGCGCAAAATCATCTCGTCCTCGGTCTGATCGGCCGAAACGTAACTATGGACGTCGCGAAAGTCTTCGAGCGCCGCGCGGACCAGCGTCGTCTTGCCGACACGTCGGGGGCCGGCGACGATGTTGATCCAGCGAACCGGCTCACTCAGTCGTTGGCGTAGCGTGGCAACCTGTGGGCGCTGAAACTTTTCCATCGAATATACAGTTGTGAGTTAATTTACTCACAACTGTATATGGAAACCATTCCTATTTCAACTCATTGATTATTTGGAAGGCGGCCGATCACGTAAGGCTGAGTTGAGGATAGTCAGAAACTGCTCGGGCGCCATGTAGCCGACGACGCGCAGGTTTTGGATTTCGCGGCCCTGGGCGTCGAAGAAAATGATGCCGGGCGGGCCGAAGAGACCGAAGCGTTTGAGCAAGGCCTTGTCCTCGTCGGTGCTGGCGGTGACATCGGCCTGGAGCAGGGTAAACCGCGCCAGTTTCTCCGCCACCTTTGGGTCGGCGAAGGTGAATTTTTCCATCTCCTTGCACGAGACGCACCAGTCGGCATAGAAATCGAGGATCACCGGTTTGGTCGCCGACTTGAGCGTCTGGTCGAGCTCGGCGGCGGTCAGCAGGCGCTCGAACTGCGGTCCGTGCGCGGACGCGGCGGAGGGCGACGCCGCCGCGCCGCCCTTGAGAAAATCGAGCGGCTGCAAGGGATCGCGGGAGCCGCCGAGCACGCCGGCCAGCATGGCCGTTCCCGCCAGCAGCAAGGCGACGCCCAGCCCCTTCCAGAGTTTGTGCCAGCCGCTGGCGCGGGCCGGCAGCGGGTCGAGCGCATGCAGGTAGATTGCCGGCACGATCATCAGCGCCGCCCAGCCCAGCATTTGCGCCCAGACGGGAATGACGGGCGTCACCATCCACAGCGCGACGGCGAGCATCAGCACGCCGAAGAATTTCTTCACCCCGTCCATCCAGGGCCCGGCCTTGGGCAGCAGTGAGCGCGAGAAAACGCCGACTATCAGCAGCGGCACGCCCATGCCCAAGGCCATGGCGAACAACGCCGCGCCGCCCAGCACGGCATCGCCGGTCTGAGCGATATAGAGCAGCGCGCCGGCCAGGGGCGCCGCCACGCACGGCCCGACGATCAGCGCCGAAAGCGCGCCCATGACGGCGATGGCCGGTAGCGAGCCGCCCTGCCGGTTGGCAGTTTCCGACAGCCGGCTTTGCAGCGCGGAGGGCAGTTGCAGTTCGTAGAAGCCGAACATGGAGAACGAGAGCACGACGAAGATGAGCGCGAAGGCCGAGAGCACCCAGGCGTTCTGCAGGGCGGTCGACAGCAGCGTGCCGGAAAAGCCCGCCGCCACGCCGACGGCGGCATAGGTGAGCGCCATGCCGAGCACGTAGGCGAGCGACAGCACCAGTGCGCGGACATGGGTCACGGCGTGGCCGTGATTGACGATGATGCCCGAGAGAATGGGCACCATGGGGAACACACAGGGTGTGAAGGAAAGCAGCAGGCCGAAGCCGAAAAAGCTGGCGACGACCAGCCAGAGGCTGCCGTGCTTGAGCAGTGCCGCAATGCGCGAGGACTCGTCGCCGCCGTCGGCTACAGTGGATATCGCCGCGGGAGCCGCCGACATTTCCGGCGGCGTCGAGCGCAGCAGGCCGGACAGGGACGCCGCCTCGGCAACGGCACCTAATTTCGCTACCGCCTCCTGGGCCAGCGGCGGATAGCAGACGCCCTGATCCCAACAGCCCTGGGATACCGCCTTCAGCGTAATGTTCTTCGCATCGCCGGCTTCAACCGGAATCGCGATCTTCAAATCGCCGCGATAGGTTTCGACCTTGCCGAAGAACTCGTCGTCCTTGATCTTGCCGGCGGGGAACTTCGGCTCGCCGAGGTTGACCGACGCCGGCTCGGCGGTGAACTTGATCTTGTCGCGGTACATGTAATAACCGTCGACGATTTTCCAGCGCGCCTCCAGGGTGTTGGCGTCGATGGCGCGAACGGAGAACGGATAGGCCTTTTCGGGCTCCAGCGGCTCTTCGGCGACGGCATGACCGGCAGCGGCGAAACACAGCAGCAAGGGCAGCAGGATACGTTTCAGCATGAGGAGGACTCTTCCGGCGTGGTTGCGGCCGCCACCCAGGCAAGATAGTCGGGCAGGCCGTGCGCGAGTGGGACAGCAACAATCTCCGGAAGTTCGTAGGGATGGGCAGCGCGTATCGCCGCTTCCAGCATCGCATAGCGCGCCGCCGTGGTCTTGATCAGCATGGGCACCTCCTGCGCCTCCTCGACCTTGCCCTGCCAACGATAGACCGAGCGGCAGGGTGCCAGGATATTTACACAAGCGGCCAGCCGCCCGGTGACGAGCGTTGCGGCAAGCCGGTGCGCGGCTTCGGCGTCGGGGAGGTTGGTCAGGACGAGCAGGGTTTCCACGGGCCGATTCTACCCGAGGCCCCGGAGACGACGCCTTTTGCGCCCTTTATCGGTAGATTGGCGGCTTTTGCGACTGCCTAAAATCGGTGCGATCAGGGAAAGTCCGAAAGGGAGGCGGCTTGGCTGCGATGGCAAACACGACGACGGGGGACGAAGACGCCGAGGACCTGGCGCGCATGGCGGCAGAGAGCCGCGCTGCGGCCGAAGCGCTGCGTCGTCGCAAGGCCGCCGAGCAGGAAGACGCTCTCGCCGATCCGCGCGAACGGGCTATCCGCGCCGCCGACGACTGGCGCGTGCGGGAGCAGACCGAAGCCGACCAGGTCGACGCCACGCGCCGGCGTGTGCGTGCCGAGGCCGATACGCTTGAAGCCACGCGCCGTCGCATCGACGCCGAAGCCAATCTACGCAAGCTGGCGGTGCAGCGCGCCGACGCCGACGCCGAGGCCGAGCAGTTGGCGCGGGAACGCATGGATGCGGCGCGCCAGGCCATCGAGCAGCATCGCCTGCTTGAACTGGCCGAGAACGAGGCCGGTTCCCTGGCGAAGATACGTGCCAATACGGAACGCGCGTTGGCGGTACAGAACGAGACGCGCGCCATTGCCGAACGCGCCCGCGAAATGGCCAGCGTCGCCCGCATTCAGGCCGAAAACGAAGCGGCGCAGCAGACGCGCCGCCATGAAACCGCGCAACAGGAAGCGCGCGCCGCCGCGCAAGCCAGGGAGCAAGCCGAGCGGGATGCGGAAGCGGCCGCGCTGGAAAGCCGCCGCGCCGCTGAGCAGCTTGACGCGGCCCGTGCGGCCCGGCGCCAGGCGGAACTCGATGCCGCGCGCGCCAGGCGTTCGCGTCTGCTGGCGCGTATCGCCGCGACCTGGGCGGCGGTCCGTTACGCATCGCCGCTGGCCGTCGGCGGCACCGCCCTGGTCGTCGGCATCGCTATCGGTGCCTGGCTGGTGCTCTCGGGACAATTTGCATCGCTGCAAGGCGGCAGCGACAACGATGCACCGGGCGCGGAAATTCACCTGAAGCTGGAGCGCGGTCTGCCGAACCTCGGCCGCTGAGCGGCCCTGCGCCGCAGGCGTCGAAAAAACGCGCGGTCTCCTGCCGGCGGCGAACGCCTATAGCGCGTTCATCACGTTGCGCATTTTCTGCCCGACCTCGGCGACGTCGAACTTCAGGTTCACCGTCTTGCCGAAACCGTAGCGATTTTCCATGACATATCCTTGAGAGCTAAATACGGAAAGAACTGACCGAGTCTTTCAGCGACTGGGCGAGGCCCTGCAATCTATCCGCTGAATCGGCGACCTGACCGATGACGGCACTGGTTTCCTCCGTCATCTGGGCGATGCCCTCGACATTCGTGGCAATCTGGTTACTGGTCGTGCTCTGCTCGCGCAGCGACGAGGAAATTTCTTCCACGGCAGACAATACGCCGGCCACGCCCGCCTGGATTTGCTCCATCGCCTTTCCGGCTTGTCCCACCATCTGGACGCCTTCGCCGACTCGTGCGCTGCCCTGCGACATGCCCGTCACGGCGTCGGCCGTACCCTTCTGGATCGCCCCTATCATCGCGGCAATCTCCTGGGTCGACTGGGTTGTCCGCTCGGCGAGTTTGCGCACCTCATCGGCAACGACGGCAAACCCCCGCCCCTGATCGCCGGCGCGTGCGGCCTCGATGGCGGCATTCAGGGCCAGCAGATTCGTCTGGTCGGCAATGTCCTTGATGACGCTCACGATATTCGAGATTTGCTGCGAGTGTTCGCCGAGCGTACCTATCAGCGCCGAGGAATGCGTTACCGCTCCGGCGATCTTGTCCATTTCGGAAATTGTTCCCCGCACGACTTGCGATCCGTCGGCTGCCAGGCTGCCGGCTGCGGAGGCGCTTCTCTGTGCGTCCGCTGCGTTGTCGGCGATGTGATTGATGCTGACCGTCATCTCCTCGACGGATGCCGCCATTGAAGCGGCTGCATCGCTTTGCCGGCTGGCGGCGGTTCTGACCTGGTGCGACGATGTCGATAACGCCTGCGCCGCTTCGGCCACTTTCCCGGCCGTGTCGAGCGTTCCGCCTATCATGCCGCGCAGGCCGCTCTGCATGTCCCTCATGGCGGCGAGCAGGCTCGCATCGGCGCCGGGACGGACCGGAACTTCCCCAACCAGATTGCCCCCGGCGATGCGCCTGGAAATAGCGGTTGCGAGCGCCGGTTCGCCACCCAGTTGTTTGAGGATGCTGCCGCCTATCAGCACCGACAGAACCACGCTGGCGGCGAAACCGATCGCCATCAACGCGGCCACGATGTTGCGCCCGAATGCGTAGCGCGACCCCGATCGCTCTATCTGGGCAGCGATGCGCTCCGAAAGACGTTCCTCGATTTCCTGGGCCAGATTCTCAAGCGAACTGTCGGTGGCATGATCCAGGCTTTTCACCGCGGCATCGATTTTTCTACCGCTGTCGCGATCGGATTTGTCGAAGGACGCCAGCGCGGCGCGATACTTTTTGCCAAGTTCGGCATGGGCCAGCCTGACCTTGTCCACCATGTCCGTCGGTACGCCCTCCTTTTTCATCAACTGCGCCGCGGTGGTCAGATAGTCCTGGACGTTCGTTTCTTCCTGGTTGAAATCGTCGAGAAACTGATCGTAGCTATCCGCATTGTTTCCGCGCAAGAGGATGTTCTTCCAGTCCTGCACCTGCATCTTCAACTGAATGAAAGCCTTCTCGGTCGCGATCAGCGCGTCGGATTCCGTTTTGACCGACCTCAAGTTGTGATCGATCTCGCTGTAGAAGGCATGCATCTGAAAAATGCCGATGGCGCCTTGCAGAAGCAGAAAGAAGGTCGTGATGGCCGAAAGCGCGAACAACTTGCTGCTTAAACCGAGGTTGGAGATCATCGCAGTCTTTCTTGTTTTAAGAGTTTCGACGGTCTTTATACTCCAAGCCCCCGCGTCATATAACTGCGTACGCTGTATGGGTTTTGCGGACGCTACGACAACAGCCGGCGCCGGGTCAGCACCAGCGCGATCCAGAAAGCCAGGGCGGAGATTCCCGTCAGCACGACGACATGGAGCAGCGCCGCGTGCGGAATCTCGCCGAGCAACAGCGGCCGGATCAACTGCACGGCATGAGCGAGCGGCAGCATCTGGGCCGCCGTCTGGAAGGCCGCGGGCAACTGCTCGACCGGGAAGAAGACGCCGGAGAGCAGGGTCATCGGCGTGATCAGCAGGGTGAAGTAGTACATGAAAAAGTCATAGGACGGCGCCACGGCGGTGACGATCAGGCCGAGCGCGGCGAAGCATAGCCCGGTGAGAAAGATCGCCGGCAGCGCCCACAGCGCCAGCGGCGAGGAGACGAAGCCCAGCGCCGCCACGACGACGAGAATGGCGGCGCCCGAGAGCGTTGCCTTGGCCGCCGCCCAGAGCAGTTCGCCGGCCACCACGTCGTCGAGCGACACCGGCGCGTTCATGATCGCTTCCCAGGTCTTTTGCACGTGCATGCGCGAGAAGCCCGAGTAGAGCGCCTCGAAGGAGGCCGCGTTCATGGTCGACGCGCACACCGTGCCGGCGGCGAGGAAGACGATGTAAGGCACGCCGCCCACCTGCGGCAGCAACCCGCCGAGGCCGTAGCCGAGACCGAACAGATAGATCATCGGATCGGCGAGATTGCCCAGCACCGAAGGAATGGCGAGCTTCTTCCACACCAGGTAGTTGCGCCGCCAGACGGCGAAGGCGCGGGTGGTGAGCTGTAGCGGTTGGCGATAATGAGTCATCAGTCGCGCAGCTCCCGTCCCGTGAGTTTCAGGAACACGTCTTCGAGGTTGGCGGGACGGTGCAGGGTGCGCAGTTCGGGACGCTGTTCCAGATGAGCAAGCAGCGGCACGGCATTGTCGACGTAGCAGAACGCGGTTTCGCCCGACACCTCGCAGCGCTTGGCGAACTGCCCGGCCTGGGCCTGCGCCCAGCCCGGCGCATCTTCGCCATAGACCTCCACCACCTGCGGCTCGATTTGCCCGGCGATGAGTTCGCGCGGCGAGCCCTGCACCATGATGCGGCCCGCGTCCATGATGGCGATGTGCTGGCAGAGGCGCTCGGCTTCGTCCATGAAATGGGTGGTGAGCAGGATGGTCTTGCCGTCGGCCAGCAGGCGCTTCAGGCGTTCCCAGATCAGGTGGCGCGCTTGCGGGTCGAGGCCGGTGGTCGGCTCGTCGAGGATCAGGAGATCGGGGTCGTTGATGAGGGCGCGCGCCAGGGTCAGGCGCCGCTTCATGCCGCCGGAGAGCACGCGGATGCTGGTGTTCTCCTTGCCGGCAAGGCCGGCGAATTCGAGCAGGCGCGGGATGCGGCTGCGGATCAGCGCATCGGCGAGGCCGAAGTAGCGGCCATAGACGAGCAGGTTTTCGGCGCAGTTGAAGTCGGGATCGAGGTTGTCGAACTGGGGTACGACGCCGACGCGGGCGCGCGCTTCTCGCGCGCGCTCGGGCACCGGCTCGCCCACCAGCGAAATGCTGCCGGCGTCGGGTGCGGTGAGGCCGAGGCAACAGCGCAGCGTCGTCGTCTTGCCGGCGCCGTTGGGGCCGAGCAGGCCGAAGCATGCGCCGGGACGCAGCGCGAACGACACCCCGGCGACGACTTCGCGGCCGGAATAAGACTTGCGCAACTCGCTGACGGCGAGCGGGCTGTTCAGGGTTTCCACGCGGCCTCGACGATGCGACGGATGATGTGCAGCTTGCGGTGGAAGAAATGGTCGGCGCCGGGGATCACGTTGACCGCAATCTCCAGCGGCTCGGCCCATTTCAGGACATTGGCGAGGGGGACGGTGGTGTCTTCGGCGCCATGGATGACGATGGTGTCGGCGGCGACGGCCTCGGTCGCATACTGGCGGTCGCCTTCGGCCATGCTGCTGCCGGGCAGTTCCAAAGCGGCATGCGCTCCCCCGTGGGGGGCAGCGAGCGGGGTTTGCGCGCGTGGGGGGCCAATATAGCCGGCCGCGGTGCCGACCAGCACCAGTCGCCGGGCCGGTGTTCCGGCGGCGGCCAGGCGTTGCGCCAGGCGCGTCGTGACATAGGCGCCGAAGGAGAAGCCGGCGAGATAGACCGGCAAGCCGCGGCCGAAGCGATCGCGACCGGTGTCGAGCACGGCATGCAGGTCGTCGGTCTCGGCGTTGCCGTGGTCGTACTCGCCTTCCGAGCCGCCGACGCCGCGAAAATTTGGCCGCAGCGTGGCACAGCCGAGATCGCGCAAGGCGCGGGCAAGCGTGGTCACGACCTTGTTGTCGGCGGTGCCGCCCATCTGCGGATGCGGATGGGCGATCAGCGCGATGCCGACGGGATGTTCCGGCGCCTCGACGAAGACCTCGATCCTGCCGTCGGGGCCCGCGACGAAGATGCGCTCATGGCGGGACATGGGCGATTCAGAGCTTGAGGCGCTCGACCACCTCGCCCTTGACCAGATGCCGGTCGACAATTTCGTCGATGTCTTCCTTGTCGACGTAGGTGTACCAGATCGCTTCGGGGTAGATCACCATCACCGGCCCCTGGTCGCAACGCTCCATGCAGCCGGCGGAGTTGATGCGCACCAGGCCGGGCTTGTTGAGGCCGAGCGCCTTGACGCGATCCTTGGCGTAGGTGCGCAGGGGCTCGGCACCGAGCGCATTGCAGCAGGTCTCGCCCGGCGCGCGCTGGTTGGTGCAGAAAAAGACGTGGTACTTGTAATGGCTCATGGGATCTCCCGGTGGAACAAGTGTCGTCAGGCCGACTTGCCGCGTCGCGCGCTTGCCTTGAAGCGTAGCGCTTCCTGGGCGACGGCGACAGCCGTGAATTCGGGGTCATTATGAACCAGCGTGGCGCCGGCCTTCAGCGCGGCAGCCGCGATCCAGGCATCGGCGAGCGAAAGCGCATGCTTCGCCTTGACCGCTGCGGCGCGCAGCAGCAACTCAGTCGATTCGTGCACCCAGGCGATGGGAAGCGCCAGGCACTGCTCGTAGGCCAGCCGGCCCGCCGCCTCGCCCTCGTCGCGCCAGACGCGATAGAGCACTTCCATCAACGTAACGAAACAGCCGAGGCATTCGGCCTTGCCGGCCTGGGCCAGCGCCAGCAGTTCGGCGACGCGCTCGGCGCCGGCTTCGTCGTCGCGTAGCGTCAGCAGCGCCGAGGTATCGAGCAGGTAGGGCTTCATTCCCTGGCGCGGTCGGCCTGGCGCTCGGCGAGCAGGCGCGTCGTGGCGCCGCCCTTGCCCTGGCCGCGGAACGCCGCGACCGGGTCGTTGCGTACCGGCACGACGCGGATGCCCGTCGCATCGACGAGCCATTCGAGGCGGTCGGCAGGGCTGAGTCGGAACTGGCGGCGAATTTCCGCCGGGATGACGGTCTGTCCGCGTTCGGTAATCGTGCTTCTCATGGGGACTCCTAAGCAGCAAAGACAGATTGAATTACTCGATACGGCAAATAGTAATTCATTCGGGGGTCGCGTTCAAGCACCGTCGGCAGGACAATCGCACGAACAGGCAGCGTCAATTTCAGTGGGTATCGCACTGCGCGCCTTGCATTCGCTGCGAGGCGTGAATCGAAAAACAAAGCGTGATTGAGGTCGGTGCGCGCCCAGGGAGGCGGGTGGCCGACGCCGCTCGTGGTCCACGGCTTGCTTTGC
>OBOI01000040.1_pt1 | contig 55090 bp, 48 predicted proteins | sample 1670151 | NCBI WGS metagenome assembly OBOI01 (sample SAMEA104232303, study PRJEB22302) | sediment metagenome | biome: forest; feature: aquifer; material: sediment | place: USA | collected 2011-08-07 | depth 0.01 m | reverse complement strand
AAGATGGATTGCGATCCCTGCCGGCACCAGGATCGTCTCGCCCGGATGCAGGCGCAACGGCGCCTCAATGCACGCGCGCAGGTCCAGGCCGGCCGCCCCCGGCGTCGCGTAATGCGGCGGGTTGTCCCGTAGGCGCGGGTCGAGAATCTTGACGTCTATACGGTGCATGGATCGATCATCCGCGCAATGTGGGAAACGATGTCGCGCGCGAGGGAAAGCTTGTCGCCCGACGGCAGCGGATGCGCGCCTTTGTCGTCAAACAAGGTCACGTCGTTGGTGTCGCGACCAAGGCCGTCCTGAACCAGATTGCCGACCACCAGCGGCAGCTTCTTGGCTTTGCGCTTGCCTTCGGCGTACTCCGCAAGATTGCAGCTTTCGGCGGCGAAGCCGACGCAGAACGGCGCCTCGGCAAGCGCGGCCACTTCCGCCAGGATGTCGGGATTCCGTTCCAATTCCAAGGTCAGGCGCGTAGCGGACTTCTTGATCTTCTGCGCCGATGCCACCGCTGGCCGATAGTCGGCCACGGCGGCAACACCGACGAATACGTGCATTCCCGGAAGCGCATGCAGCACCGCCGTGCGCATTTCCAACGCGCTGGTCACATCAATGCGCATCACTCCGCGCGGCGTCGTTTGACTCGTAGGCCCTGCCACCACCGTCACTGCGGCGCCAGCATCGCGGAAGGCACGCGCCAGCGCGAAACCCATGCGACCGGAACTGGAGTTGGTCAGCCCGCGCACAGGATCGAGTGCTTCGAACGTCGGCCCGGCCGTGAGCAACACGTGCCGCCCGGCCAGCGCTTTCGGCTGTAGGTAGGACACCACATCCTCGAAAATCTCGCCCGCCTCAAGCATGCGCCCCTCGCCGGATTCGCCGCAGGCTTGTTCCCCGCAAGCCGGCCCGAGTATGGCGATGCCGTCCGCACGTAGCTGCGCGACATTACGCTGTGTCGCCGGGTTGTCCCACATCTGGCGGTTCATGGCTGGCGCGACCAACAGCGGACAAGCCCTGGCCAAACATAAAGTCGACAACAGGTCTTCCGCAAAGCCATGAGCCAGCTTGGCGATGAAATCCGCGGAAGCCGGCGCAATGACGCAGGCATCGGCAGCGCGGGTCAGTTCGATGTGCGCCATGCCGTTATCGGGCCGCGCATCCCAAAGATCGGACCACACCGGCCGACCGGACAGCGCCTGAAAAGTTACGCCGCTGACGAAACGACTGCCGGCAGCCGTCAGCACGACATCGACCGCCGCGCCGGCCTTGACCAGCAGGCGCACCAACTCGGCCGCCTTGTACGCCGCCACGCCACCGGTCACCCCCAGCACGATCCGTTTGCCCGCAAGCTCTGCCATGACGATAGAATTGTCAGTCCATCAATATCAGGAAATGATTCTAACCCGAATGGCGATTAGCGACTGGCCCGAAGGCGAACGCCCGCGCGAGCGACTGCTGGCGCATGGCGCCGCCGTGCTCTCCGACGCCGAACTGCTGGCGATATTCCTGCGCGTCGGAATTCCAGGCAAGAGCGCGGTCGACCTGGCGCGCGATCTACTCGCCCAATTTGACGGCAGCCTCGCGCAACTGGCCGGTGCCACCCCGGCCAGCCTTGCCAAGCTACCCGGAATGGGGCCGGCAAAATCGGCTCAACTCGCGGCCGTACTGGAACTCGCGCGCCGCGCCCTGGCGGAGGTAATTCGCGGTCGCGACCTGCTCGCGTCTCCCGCTGCCGTACGCGACTGGCTGCGCCTGCAACTTGGCACACTTCCCCACGAAGTATTCTGCGCGCTCTGGCTCGACAGCCAAAATCGTCTCATCGCCTTCGAGGAACTTTTCCGCGGCTCGCTGGCGCAGACGTCTGTCTATCCACGCGAAGTCGTCAAACATGCCCTGGCCTGCAACGCGGCCGCAGCGGTCTTCGCCCACAATCATCCTTCCGGTGTCGCCGAACCCTCCCGCGCTGACGAGGCGCTGACCCAATCGCTCAAGCAGGCGCTGGCGCTCGTAGACGTCAAGGTACTCGATCACTTCGTCGTCGCTGGTCACGGTACGCCGCTCTCCTTCGCCGAACGCGGACTGCTGTAAGAACGCACGCACTCCGCCGCTTCTGCGGGCCGGACAGAGGGATGCTGCGCAGTCGCAAATGGTCTGCGGAGAAGAGGGTCGGCGCTCAATGTCCCGACCTGCCCCCGTCCGGAGGACGCTTTCGCTCTATACCTTTCGCATTAGGTGCGATGCCGCACGCGATATTCGCAGCATGCCATTAAAGTAATATGCCGAAAGTTAGCGCGACAACTTATGGCGTTGCACGCGCAATATTTTGCTGGTAAGGTCTCGCCCATGACAGCGCATATGCATAGCACAACAGCATCGTGATGGCGGGACTTGCCCTGGCCGTACTCCTTGTGCCGTTGTTGGCCGGATGCTCCAATACGCCGGCAAAACTTACGGATAGCGGGCATCTGAAGGACGACCCGGCTGTTGCCGTCGTTCGCAATATTCCGGCCCCGGTAACGGCCGGCGTCATCCTCCCCAGGCCGCGGCCCGCAACCAAGGCCGAAACGTACAGCGTCGTTGTGAATAACGTACGCGCCCAGGAATTGTTGTTTGCGCTGGCCCGCGACGCCAAGCTCAATGTCGACGTACATCCAGGGATCAACGGCATTGTCACCCTGAATGCCGTCGACCAGACCTTGCAGCAACTCCTGACGCGCATTTCCCGACAGGTCGACATGCGTTGGGAGTTCGACGGCCCAACGCTCGTCGTCATGCCGGATTCGCCTTTCCTGCGCAGCTATCGCATCGACTACGTCAATATGTCCCGCGACGTAGCCGTGATGTCGATCATCAACCCCCAGGTGTCGTCCACCTCAGGCTCGAGCTCAGGCACTACGGCAACGGGCAACGCATCGGTGACAAGGATCGAGGACATCTCGAAAAACCGCTTCTGGGAAACACTGGAACGCAACATCAAGGACATCCTGCGCGAGACCGACAAAATACTTCCGGAGGGATCGAGCGAAACCGTCATGGAGCATATCGACCAGCAGTCGACAACCGGTACCGGCGCCTCGCCGCAACAGCACAACACGGGACGCAGTGGCGCCAGCGCCCAACCCAACCTTGCTGCCAGCCCCAACGCGGCGACAATGCAACAGCAGGGGGCAACCCTCGTTCGCCGCACCACCTTCCGCGAGGCAGCCGCCGTCATCGTCAACCCGGAATCGGGCGTCGTTACGGTGCGCGCCACGTCGCGCCAGCACGAGAAAATTCGAGAATTCGTCGATCAGGTCATGTCCTCGGTTCGGCGCCAGGTACTTATAGAGGCCACGATTGCCGAGGTGCAACTGTCCGAGAACTATCAGCAGGGAATCGACTGGCAGCGGCTGCGCGCCGATGGTACCGGATTCAGTCTCACTCAAGCCGGCCCTGGCGTGCTTGCCGCAGCAGCCGCATCAGGCTCGGCGCTCGGGGCGGTAGCCCAGGTACCGTCCGGAACCTTGCCATCATTATCGACAGCGAGCGGCAGTACGACCGGAAGCCTGTTTGTCCTCGGCTATCAGAACTCGGGGCAGGCGACGGTGAAGTTCGCCGCTGCCGTCAAGCTGCTCGAGTCCTTCGGCAACGTCAAGGTATTGTCCAGTCCCAAGCTGTCAGTGCTCAACAACCAGACCGCCGTCCTCAACGTCGGCAACCAGATCGTCTATTTCAAGGTCAGCGCCAACACCACGACATCCAGCACCGGCGTGGCGCAGACCACCGTCGATACCGCCCCGCAAACCGCCTCCGTCGGCCTGCTGATGAGCGTAACGCCGCAAATTGGCGACGACGGCACGGTCATGCTCAACGTGCGGCCTTCGATATCCCGCGTTACCCGTTTCCGCCAGGATCCAAATCCGCAGATCCCCGCAGGCATCCAAAACCTGGTTCCCGAAATCGAGCGGCGCGAAATGGAGTCTTCGCTGCGCATCGGCGACGGCGACATCGCGGTTCTCGGCGGCCTGATGCAGGACGCCATCGACTATAAAGATGACGGCATCCCGGGACTCTCGCGCCTGCCGCTGGTCGGCAGCCTGTTTTCCTACAAGAACGAGACCAATACCAAGACGGAACTGGTGATCTTCCTGCGTCCGACCGTCATCAGAGACGCCAGCATCCAAGCCGACTTCGGCAGCTTCGCCGACGCGATGCCCAAACGCGACTTTCTTAAACGCAGTTGGGGGCCCAATCCGCTCGAGGAAGACTCGCCGAGATGAGTACATTCATGAGCGCTACGAATTGGGTCTCTGTTAGCGTGGCAATCGCCATCGCGATGTCGCAGCCTCTCGTCCTTGAGTCCGCGGCGGCCGAGCCTACGCCAAAATCGCGCATGCGCACGGTGGATTCCGGCCAAACCGGAAAACGTTCACCGACAACGCCGGACGGTGCGATACGTCTCGGTTCATTCAATGTCGAGCCCAACCCAATCGTGATGCGCGCCTATAGCGCATTCCACTCTGGAAACATAGCGGCAGCAGAAACCGATTACGCGCAGGTACTGACGGCTAACCCGGCCGATCCGGATGCGCTCCACGGGATGGCGGCGGTAGCGCAGGCGCAAGGACATTTCGGCCGCGCCGAAGAGTTCTACCTCCGCGCCTTCGACGCCGACCCGTCCGACACTATCGCCGTTGCGGGACTCGCGGGCTTGCGCGGGGCGTCCGACCCGGTAGGCGCAGAAAGCCGCCTGAAAGCACTCATCGCTTCGCAAGCCAACCAGCATTGGCTCTACTTCGCTCTCGGCAACGTCTATGCTGCTACCGGCCGCTGGAGCGAAGCTCAGCAGGCCTTCTTCGGCGCTTACCGCGCCGATCCCGATCATCCCGACTACGTGTTCAACCTCGCGGTCAGCCTGGATCACCTGCGTCAGCCGAAGCCAGCGATGTACTACTACGAACGCGCAGTGGCCGCAGCCGCCAAGCGCCCGTCCGCCTTCGACAAGACGCAAGCGGCCACCCGGCTGCGCGAGCTGCAAGCATGCTGCTGACCGTTCGACACCCCCGGATGCAGTCGGCCCGATGAACGCGCCAAATCCACCGCGACGCCTGATCGGCGAGTTCCTGATCGCGCAAGGCGTCATCAGCGAAGACCAATTGCGCATCGCCCTGCTTGAACAGATGAAGTCGAACCAGCCGGTCGGCCGTCTGCTGGTCAAGCTCGGCTTCGTCTCCGAAGCAGCGCTGCGCGATGCGCTCGGCGAGACTCTTGGACAGCAGGCCGTAGACCTCGGTCGCGCCATTGTCGATCCGGCCGCTCTGCGCCTGATACCGCGCGAAACCGCAACGATGCATCATGTGTTTCCGCTCGTCTATCGCGCCGAGCAACGCCAGTTGGTCGTTGCCGTTCGGGATCCCTCGGACATCATTGCAATGGACCGATTGCGCGCCCTGGTTCCGGCCGAACTGGTGATCGAAAGCATGATTGCCGGCGAATCCGAAATCGCCCGCGCCATCGACCGCTACTACGGCCACGAACTCTCCATCGACGGTATTCTGCAAGAGATCGAGACCGGCGAAATCGACTACCGCTCGCAGTTCCGGCCGATGGAGGAATACAGCCAGCCAGTGGTACGGCTGGTCGACGCCTTGCTCACCGACGCCGTCAAGCGCGATGCGTCCGACATTCACTTCGAGCCGGAGGCGAACTTCCTACGCATCCGCTATCGTATCGACGGCATGCTGCGACAGATCCGTGCCCTGCACAAGTCGTATTGGCCGGCGATGGCGGTACGTCTCAAGGTCGTGAGTGGAATGAACATTGCCGAGACCCGCACGCCTCAGGATGGCCGCATTTCGCTCGGCATCGGCGGGCGCAGCATCGACTTCCGGGCGTCGGTACAGCCCACGCTGCACGGCGAAAACATCGTCCTGCGCATTCTCGATGGCCATCAGGGCATCGTACCGCTGTCCGACCTCGGTCTCGACACCGAACAACTCGATCTGCTCAAGCTGACGATTGCCCGCCCGGCCGGCATTCTTCTGGTCACCGGCCCCACCGGTAGCGGCAAGACCACCACGCTTTACTCGGTGCTCAATCACATCAACGCCGAGAGCATCAACATCATGACGCTCGAAGATCCGGTCGAATATCCAATGACCATGGTACGGCAGACATCGGTGGCCGAGACGGCCAAGCTCGACTTCGCCAACGGCATACGTGCCATTCTGCGCCAGGATCCCGACGCCATCCTCGTCGGAGAAATTCGCGACGCCGACACCGCCACGATGGCCTTTCGTGCCGCAATGACCGGCCACCAGGTGTTCTCGACGCTGCACACGAACTCGGCCGTGGGCGCTTTTCCGCGACTGCTCGACATCGGCGTGCGGCCCGACATCATGGCCGGCAACATCACCGGCATCGTCGCCCAGCGTCTGGTGCGCCGACTTTGCCCGCATTGCCGCAAGCCCCGTCCGGTGCAAGAGAATGAACGACGGCTGCTGGGCCGCGAAGAGCCTCCAGTGGCTATTCTGTTCCACGCGGCGGGCTGCGAACGATGCGATTTCCAGGGTTATCGCGGCCGTCTCGCCCTCATGGAATTGCTGCGGGTGGACGGGGAGATCGACGAACTGATCGCCCGGCGCTCCACCGCCCGCGAAATTGAAAAATTTGCGCTGGCGCGCGGCTTCCGGCCGCTGGCCGAGGACGGTTTGCGGCGCGTCGCCGATGGTTCCACGTCGCTGGAGGAAGTCGCCCGCGTCGTTGACCTGACGGAGAGAATGTAGTGGCGCTGCATGCCTACAAAGCCATGGATGCCGCCGGGCGCATCGTCCGCGGCCGCATGGATGCCGCCAATCCTGGCGACCTCGAAATGCGCCTCAAGCGCATGAATCTCGACCTCATCGACGGAGCGCCATTCACTCGGCGCGCCTGGTTCGGCGGTGGCGTACCGAGGCGCGATCTGATCAATTTCTGTTTCCATCTCGAACAACTGACGCATGCCGGCGTTCCCGTCGTCGATTGCCTCGTCGACCTCCGCGACAGCATCGATAACCCGCATTTCCGTGAAGTGCTGGCCGCCATGGTGGAAAGCATCGAAGGTGGCAAGACAGTCTCGCAAGCGATGGCGGTGCACCCTCAGGTGTTCGATGAAGTCATGGTCAGCCTGATCCGGTCCGGCGAGGACAGCGGCAAACTTCCCGAGGTTCTTGCCGACATGCTCGCCTCGCTCAAGTGGCGTGACGAACTGGCGGCTCATACCCGCAAACTGGCGCTCTATCCCGCCTTTCTCGGCACGGCGGTCGTCGGCCTCGTCTTCTTCATGATGATTTACCTCGTACCCAAACTACTCGGTTTTATGAAAGCCACGGGGCACACCCTGCCGCTACACACCGAAATTCTCATCGGCGTATCGGGCTTTCTGGTCGACTACTGGGCGCTGGTCCTGTTCCTGCCGCTTGGCGTCGCCACCGCACTCGGCTTCGTCATTCGTTCTCGCCCGCGCGCCCGCTATGCGTTCGACAAGGCCAAGCTGCGCCTTCCGGTACTGGGCGACATCCTGCACAAGATTGCGCTCTCGCGTTTTGCCAGCACCTTCGCCACCATGTATGCGGCAGGTATTTCGATACTGGATACCCTTCGAGCCGCCGAAAAAGTCGTCGGCAACGCCGTGGTCGCGGAGGGTTTGCAGCGTGCCGGCGGGATGATCGCCGACGGCGAGGCAGTGGCGGTCGCCTTTCAGAACGTCGGACTGTTTCCGCCGCTGGTAATCCGCATGCTGCGGGTCGGCGAAAACACCGGGGCACTCGACAAGTCACTCGTCAATGTCAGCTACTTCTTCAACCGCGACGTGCGCGAATCCGTTGAGCGCCTGCAAACAATGATAGAACCGACGCTGACGGTCGTCATCGGCGTCGTGATGGGCTGGATCATGATTTCCGTGCTTGGGCCGATTTACGACGTCATCGCCAAGCTCAAGATTTGACGCCATGGCCGCCCGCCGCATACTCGTCCTCGATGCCGTCCGTCTCACGGCCTACCTGTGGGCCGGCGGCAGCGTCGGCAGCGAAGAGGAATTCGCTCCCGACACTCAGGGCCTGCTGAATTTTCGCACCTACCTGAACCGCCACCGCAGCAGCCTGTTCTACCTCCTTGCCGAAGTGGCCGAAGAAGGCTTTCACCCCGAAGACATTCCCTTCATCAGAGGGCGCGACCGCATCGCCCTGATCAAGCGCAAGCTGAGCCAGTACTACTACGGCACGGGGCTTACCGTCGCCTTGTCGCAGGGCCGGCTGAAGGAAGGGAGAAGGGACGAGCGCATGGTGTTTGCGGCACTGACCCGCCCCCAGCACTTCGAACCGTGGCTGGAAGCGCTTAAGGACGCCGCCGCCGCCGTCGCCGGCGTCTATTCGCTGCCGCAGGCGATAGGCGGCCTGGCCACCCTGTTCAGCCGCGAGCACCGGCGCTTGTTGCTGATAACGCTGACCCGGGGCGGTTTGCGGCAGACATTTTTCGAGGACACGCGTCTTCGCTTTTCGCGCCTGACGGTACTGGGCAGCGTCTCCATGGGCGCGGCAGCGCATACCTGCACGCTTGAGGCGGCAAAGATTTACCAATACCTGACCGGCCATCGTCTGCTCGCCCCTGGCGCACCGCTGTCCGTCCTGGTGTTGGCGCATCCGCGCGACGCCGACGCCTTCCGTGAACAGTGCCGCGACTCGGACGAGCTGCGTTTCGAGTTCCTCGACCTTGTCTCTGTCGGCAAGCGGTGCGGATTGAAAACCGCATTGAGCGAATCGCACGGCGAAGCCCTGTTCGCCCACCTGCTGATGCGCAACCCACCGCCGGCGCAATTCGCGCATGACGACACGAGACGCTTCTTTCAAATGCAGCGGCTTCGCTTCGCCCTGAACGGCTCCGGCCTCGCCATTCTCGCCGCCTGTCTGTTGTTCGCCGCGAAACAGTTTCACGATATCTATCGGTTCAAAGCGAGTACAGAACTCCTCCGCGTCCAGAACGAGGGCAGCGAGCGGAAATACCGCGCGCTGCTCGATGCCCGGCCACAGCTTCCAATGTCTGCCGAAAATCTGCGCACCCTCATCGATCAATATGAAGGCCTCGTCAGAAGTTCGCCCGGCCCCGAAGCCATGTTCCGTCGCCTCGGCGTCGTCTTGCAGGATTTTCCGCTGGCCGAGCTTGACCGCCTGGACTGGAAAGTCGTCGCCAACGGCGAAGACCTCATGGACAAGCGCGCCGGCAAGAACCGGCCATCGGTTCAAACCGCCAACTCCGCCGGACCATTTGCTGTCGTCGACATTCACGGACGGCTGCCGCAGTCCACCGAGGCCAAGCAACGCAATCAACTGGCAGTCATCGACGGTTTGGCCGAACGGCTGCGCGCCGACCCCACGCTCGAAGTGCAGATTCTGCGCCGGCCGTTCGACGCGGACTCGGACCAGTTGTTGCAAGGCAACGGCGAAGCCGGCAGCGCGGTGCCGAAATTCGCTCTGCGTGTCCGGCAAAGTTTCTGAAGCCGCAATGAAACTCTCGTCCACGGATTTCGCCCTCCTCCGCCGCAGCGTGTTCATCATGGCCGGACTCGTAGCGATGGGCGCCGCAACGGTGGTAGCCGCGAGGCATTTCGTGGCATTGGAAGAGCAGGCCAACCGGCAAGCGCTGGCACAACGCGATCGGCTACAAGTGCAACTGTCCGGCGCCAGCGAAGAGGACGCCGCTATCCGCGCCAAGATCATCCGCTACCGCGAATTGCGGCAGCGCGGCTTCATCGGCCCGGAACACCGCCTGGAGTGGGTCGAGCGTATCGCCAGTATCAAAGCGGACAGGCAAATAGCAGCGATTCAATACGAACTATCGCCGCAAAAACCACTGGTCCCGCTGCCCGGCAGCCGCACCCTGAGCGACCATGAATTCATGGCCAGTACGATGAAATTGCAGATGCAACTGCTGCACGAGGACGATCTGGTCCGTCTTCTCCGCGATCTTGCCGACGGCGCGGCAGCGGTTCTCAAGGTTCAGAGTTGCAGCGTCGAGCGGATAGCGGGAAATCCCGCCGAGGTTGGCGGCGCCAACCTGCGGGCCGAATGCACGATCGACTGGACCACACTGAAGGAACGGACATGAACCGGTGGCGCAATCTGCCCGTAATATTGCTCGCAGCAGCGGCCACCCTGTCCGGCCATGCCGAAGACAATCTGCCGGGGCGTTTGTTTTTCACGTCCGAGCACCGCGCGGCGCTTGATCGGCAACGTCGTGCCGGACTTCCGCAGCAACGCCTGGACGGAACAGTGATGACGCTCAATGGCATCGTCACGCGTTGCGGCAACCAAAGCTCGGTGTGGATCAACGGCCGTGCCCAGCACGGCAAATCCACCGACGGCGCAGTCACGGCATCCGTCTTTGCAGTCGTTCCGGATCGCGCCGTTCTGGCGACGGCAGCGGAAGCGCCCGTAGTCTTGCGTGTCGGCGAATTCATCGACCGCAACACACGCGAAACGAGCGACCTCGTCGCCCCCGGTGCCATCAGGATAGGCAATGCGCAACGGCCTGCGCGCTGAGCAGCATGGTTACGCACTGCTCATCATGATGATCCTTCTGGCAATGGGCAGCATGTACGCCATCGTCAGCCGACTCGATGCGGTTCAGACCAGAAGCCGCCAGGCGCAAACCACCGGTGCGGCACTGATGCAAGCGAAGGAGGCGTTGATCGGCTATGCCGCCACCTACCGCGACAATCACGATGGCGCGGTATTCGGCTACCTTCCCTGTCCCGATACGCAGGGCAATGGTATCGAGCAGCCGCCGTGCGGCAGCGCCGGCCAAGCGGCCATCGGCCTGTTGCCTTCCCGAACCCTGGGCCTGCCCGATCTGCGCGATGCCGATGGCAACTGCCTTTGGTATGCGGTGGCGGGCACATTCAAGAGCAGCCCGAAGTCGGCCGACAGTCCGATGAATTGGGACAATCAAGGCCAGTTCACGGTCACAGCCGCCAACGCAACGCCAACAGCCCCGAATGACGCAAACGGCGGAGCGGCAGCCATCGTGTTCGCGCCGGGCGCGGCGCTCCCCGGTCAAAGCCGCAGCGCCACCAACCAGCCCTGCGGCACCGATCCGGCCAATGTCGGCGCCTATCTCGAAAGCGCCGGCTACAGCTTCACTCAAGGCATCGTCCGCGATGCGCAAGGCATGGTCACCCACAACGACCAACTGGTCTGGATTACGCCACGCGACATCTTTACCCGCATCGTCGCGCGTGCCGATTTCATGAATCCCATCGGCAGCTTTCCAGAGGGCCAGCTTGCCAAGCTGATCGCCGCCAGTCGCCAGGTACTCGACGCAAGGATTTGGAGCGACATCGCCGCACTCACCCCCGCATCCACCGGGCGACCGGCGGCCAGCGCACCCCACGCCGGCTACGACAGCGATTACGCGCAGTTCGCCGGCAAACTGATCGGCGACCTTCCCGACCTCAAACCGCTGGCCTATTCCGGCGTGAGCTACGACGCCGACTTCGACAACTGGCAGGACCAGTTCCGGCTGGCCATCTGCGACGACCTGAAACCTGCCAGCGGCTGCCTCGGCTTCGGCGCACAAACCTGCCGGGGCGCCCTGCTCTTCGGCGGACAGGCCGGGGCCGATGCCTTCCCCTTCGCCGGCCCGCGGCCGACATCGCAGAAGCCGCAAACGCCGCCGCCTTCGCGCTCGGCTTACCTGTCCAACTACTTCGAGTCCGGCTCCGGGCTCGATTTGCTCGCCAGCCCGACCTTGGCCATTGTCGGCGCATCGTCCTACGCCGACACGGCACGGCACGCCGACGTCATCGCCTGTCTCTCGCCGGGCGCCTACGCAACCTTTGCCAAAGACAGCGCCGCTCTGACTCGCGTCGCCACCTCTGCCGCCCGCCCCGAAGCGAGCATCAACGCCGCAACCGCCCGCCTGGTGCTCGGCAACACCGCCGCCACAGCCGCTGGCCATGGCTGCGCCTGGTTCCCGATCCAGTTGCCATTCAATTCCTCGCTACGCGCGTACTTCAAAATGCGCATCGCGGACCTCGGTGAAGGCCTGGTCTTCGCCATCGCCGACGGCCCGGCCAATCAAACCGCCATCACTCAAGGCAGCCTGTGCGGCAGCGACAACGCACTGCTGGGCTATGCGGGCGGCAGCATCGTGCCGCCGAAGTTCGGCCTGGAAATCGACACCCGCGCCCAAACCAGCGGCAACTGCAACGGCAACAACAGAAGCGACCCTTCCGCCAACCATATGGCCTTCGTGTACTGGGGAAGTTCCGCCACTGCCGCCGACGACAACTGCCACAGCGCCGGAACCTTGGGCAGCAGTTCGCAACCGCTCAACCCACGCACCCTCGCCACGGCTGTCGCCGCGATACGTACCGCCTCGTGGGCAACGAACGTCGCCACGGTGACCACGACGACAGCGCACGGACTGGCCGACAGGCAACCGGTAACGATAACCGACGTGGTGCCGGCGGGCTACAACGGCACCTACCCGATCGCACTTATCGACGCGACGCGCTTTGCCTACACGGCTGGCACCGATCCCGGCCCCTTCGTTTCGGGTGGGAGCGTGTCGCCCCCTGCCGGCATCAAGAACGTCCAGAGTTCCGATCCGCATTTGCCCTACGCCGGCACCCTGCCGCTCAATACGGACATCCATGTTCGCCTCGATGTCGGCAAGTCTTTCGACGCCATACTCGTCCAATCGGGGGTCTGGACCGCGGCGACCGGCAGCGTCACGGTGACGACGTTCTCGCCGCACGGCCTGCGCTCAAATCAGCGGGTGACGATTTCCGGAATCATCCCGGCCGCCTACAACGGCAGCCACCGCATCACAGTTGTCGACACGCGCCGTTTTTCGTATGTACTTGGCGCCGCGCCGGGCAACTACGTTTCCGGCGGGCGCATCACGGCGCCGCTGAACGTCGCGTTGCAATCGGCCTCCTGGGCCGGCAACGCGGCCACCATCATCACGGCCACGGCACACGGCTTCGTCACCGGGCAGCCAGTCTCCGTTGCCGGCATTGTGCCGTCGGCCTACAACGGCACCTTCCCCGTGGTCGTCGTCGATCCAACCCGTTTCAGCTACGCGCTCGGAAGCGACCCCGGCGGCTACCTTTCGGGCGGCACGCTGACGCCAGCCGTGGCTCTTGAGCTACGCGCCTACGTGGCCAGCGCTCTCGATGTATTTTCCGCATCCTATCTATCGACCTGCGCGCTCTCCGACATCCAAAACCTGTCGTCCGACCTGGAGACGCTGTGCACGCAGAAGGCGAGCATAGAGCAGCGCAATATCTACATGGACGTCGACGCCACCAGCGGCCAAGCCCTGGCAACGATCTACGCCGGCTTTACCAACGCCCAAAGCAGCGGCGCCGCGGGCCGCCAGAACGTGACGATTTCCAACTTCGCCATCAAGACACAATGAAGCCACACCCCTCTTCCGGCTTCACGCTGGCCGAACTTGCCGTCGTCCTGGTGATCGTCGGCCTGCTGCTCGGCGGCCTGCTGATGCCGCTGTCGGCACAGCAGGACCTGCGCTACCGCCAGGAGGTCGGCAAGGCTCTGAGTACGATACAGGAGGCGCTGATCGGGTTTGCGCTTGCCAACGGACGCCTGCCTTGTCCCGCCACGCCAACGCTGGTCTCGGCCACGGGCGGCAACTGCCCGGACGGCGGATCGGCAACCGTCGCCGGCTGCGAGGCGACCGCCGAATCGGGGCCGTCGCTGCACTGCGTATCACAAAACGGCGTTCTGCCCTGGGCCACCCTCGGCTTGCCGGAAACCGACCCCTGGGGCAACCGCTGGACTTACAGCGTCTCCAGCCTGCATTCCCGCGGTATCAGCACGGCACAAGACACCTTCGGCGCCGGCTGCATACTCAATCCCCCCGACCACCACACCTACAATGCTGCCCTCGGCGATGGTCCACGCCTGGCGGCCTTCGCGATCTGCACGCCGGGAGAAATCGACGTACTGACATCCGTCGGCGCGACAACGCTGGCGAGCAAACTTCCCGCCCTCGTGCTTTCCCACGGCCGGCTGGCGGCCGGCGCGTTCACGCCCCAGGGCATACAGATCGCGCCGGCGGTGGCCGGGAGCGACGAAGCCGAAAATGCCAATGGCGACGCAATGTTCGTTGCCAGTGCCGCCATCGACGACCAGGTGCAGTGGCTGTCCGGGGCCATCCTCGTCCACCGCATGCTGGCGGCCGGAAAACTGCCTTGATTCCGCCGCCCAATCCTGCGACACTACCTATTATGCAATAGGACTATGACGTCGTACCCTTTGCCACGAATGCGCATGCAGTCCATCCTGGAGACAACAATGCCGCAAAGATCCTCGGGTTTCACGCTGGTCGAAATCGCTATCGTCCTGGTCATCGTCGGCCTCATGCTCGGCGGCGTCATGAAGGGCCAGGAATTGATCAACAGCGCCAAGGTGAAGAACTTCGTCACCGACTTCCGCAACGCGCCGCTGTTCATCTACGGCTATCAGGACAAGTTCAGGGCGCTGCCGGGCGACGATCCGAGCGTGGCGACATCGCATCTGGGCGCAGCGGTGGGTGGCGTCGCGGTGGCGGCAGCGACGACGCCGGCGAACAAGCAAGGCAACGGCACGATCGACGGCGCCTGGAACTCGACGACGGTGACGGACGAGTCCGTCCTGTTCTGGCAGCACGTTCGCCTCGCCGGCCTGGCACCGGGCCTGACAACCGCGCCGACGGCGGCGACGCTGGCCGACTTCATGCCGAAAAACGCCGAAGGCGGCATCATCGGCATCACCAGCGGCGTCAATACGCCTATCGCCGGGCTATCCCCTACTTACGTCCTCTGCTCCCAGGGCATCCTCGGCAAGCACGCCAAGCAGATCGACATTACGCTCGACGACGGCGATTCCGCCACCGGTGCCGTCCGCGTCATGTCCAACCAGTCCGCCAATCAGAGCGCCGCTGTGGCCGCAGTGCTTCTCGCCGCCCTCGACGCCGAGACGCCCTATACCGTCTGCATGGGCCTCTAGGCCTGCGCGCAATCCCCGCGCGGAAGTTTCGTCACGCCCCCCGCAGCAGGCGTTCTTCGCAGCGGCTCAACACCTCGGGCCGGCCCAGCAGGACGACGACGTCATCCGCTTCGATATGCAAGCCGGCGTCGACCACAAGTCCGCGTTCCGTGCGGCGGCGCACCGCCGACACCCGCGCACCCATCGCCTCCAACTGCAATTCGCCGAGCGAGCGGCCCGCCGCGTAGGCGCCCGGCCCGATGGAAATCGCCTTCAGCCGCGGCATCTGCGCCTCGTTGAGATGGTCGCCGGCATCCGAGGCACCGTGAAAGAAGCCGCGCAGCAACTCATAGTGCTGCTCGCGCAATTCGCGCAGGTGCTTGACCACACGGTGCATGGGTACGCCGAGCAAGGCCAGCGCATGGGTAGCGAGCATCACGCTCGATTCGAGCGCCTCGGGCACCACCTCGGCGGCACCTGCAGCGAACAGGCGCTCGGCATCGTCCTGCTCGCGCGCGCGCACCACCACCGGCACGTCGGCGCGAACTGCGCGGATGCGATGCAGCACGCGTAGCGAGGCATCGATCCCGGCGAAGGTGATGATGACCACGCTGGCGCGCGCCAGACCCGCCGCCATAAGAATCTCGGCGCGCGTGCAGTCGCCGAAGACCACGGACTCGCCGGCGCTCGCCGCCGCATGCACCCGCTCGGGGTCGTAGTCGAGGGCGACATAGGCGATGTTTTCGCGCTCCAAGAAGCGGGCCAGATGCTGCCCGGTACGACCGTAGCCGCAGAGGATGGCATGCTTTTCCGCAGCCACGGTACGAGCCGCAATTTGCGTCAGGTGCATGGAGCGCAGCAGCCATTCCGAGGCCACAAATCGAAGAACGATGCGGTCGGAGAAATGCACGATCAAGGGCGCAAGGAGCAAGGAGAGCACCATGGCCGCCAGCACCGGCTGCACGGCGCTGACCGGGAGCACGCCAACCTGCACCCCCTGGGCGAGCAGCACGAAACCGAATTCACCCGCTGCGCACAGCCACAGGCCGGTACGCAGCGCCGAGCCAGGGGAGGCGCCGAACCAGCGCGACAAGCCGCCGGCGACCGCCATTTTCCCGGCGAGCAACAGCACCAGGATCGCCAGCACGCGCGGCCATTCGCGCAGCAGCGTGCCGAAATCCAGCATCATGCCGATGGAAATGAAAAACAGCCCCAGCAGCACGTCGCGGAAAGGCTTGATATCGTCCTCCACCTGATAGCGGTACTCGGTTTCCGAGATCAGCATGCCGGCGATGAAAGCGCCGAGCGCAAGCGAGAGTCCGGCCATTTCCGTCAGCCAGGCCAGGCCCAGCGTGACGAGCAGCACGTTGAGCATGAACAGCTCGCCGGACTTGCGGCGCGCGACGAGGAAAAACCACCCGCTCATCAGCCGCTGGCCAAAGAAGATCACCAGACCGAGGAGTACAGCCGCCTTGAGTCCTGCCAGCGCCAGTTCGCCGGCGATGGCGTCGACGGGCTGCGCCAGTGCCGGAACGATAATCAAGAGCGGTACGACGGCGAGGTCCTGGAACAGCAGAACCCCCATCACCTCGCGACCATGAGGAGAATCGAGCTCCAGCCGCTCCGCCAGAAGCTTGGAGAGGATGGCCGTCGACGACATCGACAACACGCCGCTAAGAATGAAGCCGACCAACCACGAGGTGCCGGCGAAGGCGGCCAGCACCGATGCCAGCGCCATGGTCGCCGCTACCTGAGCCATACCAAGCCCGAAGACGATGCGCTTCATGGCATAGAGCCGCGACAGCGAGAATTCGAGGCCGATGGTAAACATCAGGAACACCACGCCGAACTCGGCCAGGTGGCGCGCGCCCTCGCTGTTGGGCAGCAGATTGAAGGCGTGCGGCCCGACCGCCGCCCCGACCAGCAGGTAGCCAAGGATGGGCGGCAGGCCCAGTGCACGGAAAACCGCAACCACCATGACCGAGGCGCACAGCAGCAGCAGGACAAGTTGCAGGGTGTTCATCGGGCGTCGGGGCGGAGATGCGCGAGGCGGCTATAATCCGCCCCAATCATAAACGAAACCCACCATGAGCCAGGACTCTTCCCGCGCCATCGCCATGGCGAAGCATGTACTGACGATCGAAGCGGAGGCGGTCACTGCGCTCGCCGAGCGTCTGGGTCCCGAGTTCCGTCATGCGGTCGACCTGATTTTGACCAGTCACGGCCGCGTCATCGTCAGCGGCATCGGCAAATCGGGCCATGTCGCGCGCAAGATTGCGGCGACGCTCGCCAGCACCGGAACGCCGGCCTACTTCGTTCATGCCGCCGAAGCCGTGCATGGCGATCTCGGCATGATCGCCCACGACGACGTCGTCATCGCCATTTCCAACTCGGGCGAGAACGACGAACTGCTGATCATCGTGCCGCTGATCAAGCGCCAGGGCGGCAGGCTGATCGCCATTACCGGCAACGCCGAGTCGTCGCTGGCACAGGAGGCCGACGTCCATCTCGACGCCCGCGTGCGCGAGGAAGCCTGCCCGCTCAACCTTGCGCCCACGGCCAGCACGACCGCCGCGATGGCACTGGGCGACGCCATCGCCGTTGCGCTGCTGGATGCGCGCGGTTTCTCGACTTCCGACTTCGCCCGCTCGCACCCCGGCGGCGCGCTTGGCCGCAAGCTGCTGACGCATGTCGGCGACGTCATGCGTCCCGGCGATCAGGTACCCCGCGTTGGCGAACAGACGCCCATCGTCGAGGCGCTGCTGGCGGTCAGCCGTGGCGGTCTCGGCATGACTGCGGTATTCGATGCCACCGACCGCCTCACGGGCATCTTCACCGACGGCGATCTGCGCCGCGCCATGGAAAAACGCGGCGACCTGCGTAGCATTGCCACCCACGAAGCCATGACGCGCAGTCCGCGCACCATAGAGCCGAACCGTCTCGCCGTGGAGGCCGTCGAAATGATGGAGCGGCTGCGCATCAACCAGTTGCTGGTCGTCGACGCCGGCGGCGCCCTGGTCGGCGCGCTCAACATGCACGACCTTTTTCGCGCCAAGGTGGTCTGATGACTGCGCTGGAGAAAGCTGCCGGCATCCGATTGATGGGCTTCGACGTCGACGGCGTCATGACCGACGGCCGCCTGTATTTCAGCCCGCGCGGCGACGAAATGAAGGCCTTTTTCACACGCGACGGCCTCGGTCTGAAGATGCTGACTGCCGCGGGAATTCGCCTCGCCATCATCACCGGCCGCAGTTCGGACATCGTCGCGCAAAGGGCGGCGAACCTCGGCATCGACCTGGTGTTGCAAGGCGTGGCCGACAAACGCGACGCGATGGCTGCACTGCTCGCCCGCGAAGGTCTCGGCTTCGCACAGGCGGGCTATATGGGCGACGACATCGTCGACGTGTCCGTCATGGCGGCGTGCGGCTTTTCGGCCTCGGTGGCCGATGGTCACGCGCTGGCCCGGCGCCAGGCCGACTATGTGGCCCGGGCGCCCGCCGGCGCCGGCGCAGTGCGAGAGGTTTGCGAACTGATCCTGCGCGCTCAGGGCAAGCTCGACGCGGCCTTCGCGCACTACCTGACATGAGCGCCGTCGGCAGCCGGCTTTTCCCCATCGCACTGCTGGCCGCGCTGACCGCGCTGACCTTCTGGCTGGACCAGGCGACGCAAGGCGACAACAACAGCCGCGACGGCAAGTCGCGCCACGATCCCGACTACATGGTCGAGCGTTTCTCGGTACGCAAATTCGATGCTGCCGGCGAACTCCAGCATTCGCTGGTCGGGGAGAAAATGCTACATTACGCCGATGACGACAGCACAACCGTCGTTGCACCGCAGGTCAAGTATTACACTACGCCGCCGTCGCACCTGTCGGCCGACACGGCCTGGCTGGACAAGGACGGCAAGCATGTGCGGCTGGATGGCAACGTACGGCTCACCCGGGATAGCATCGACAACCGGCCATCAACGGAGATCACCACCAGCGTACTGTATGCCACTCCGGACGACGAGTTCGCCCATACCGACGCCCCGGTTACCATCGCCCAGGGACGTACGGTGATCCGCGGCAAGGGAATGGAGGCGAACAACAAGACCCACGTCTCCGTACTGTTCGGCCCGGTGCGGGGAACCATCCACCCAAAGCAAACCGCGCTTTCAACTCACTAGCCCAGCCATCATGAAACACAGACTCCTGCGATTTTTTCTGCTGCTCCCTCTGGTCGCCCTGCACCCGGCATATGCGGAAAAGGCCGACCGCGACAAACCCGTCAATCTCGAAGCCGACCGCATCACCGTCGACGACGCGAGGAAGGTGCACATTCTCGAAGGCAACGTCCAGCTCGTGCGCGGCACGCTGGTCATACACGCGGCAAGGCTCGTCGTCTCGCAGGATGCCGATGGCTTTCAGAAGGGCGTCGCTACCGGCGGACCGGACGGACTGGCCCATTTCCGCCAGAAGCGGGAAGGCAAGAACGAATATGTCGAGGGCGAATCCGAGCGCATCGAGCACGACGCCAGAACCGAGAAGACCGAACTCTTCACCCGCGCCCATATCAAGAGCGGCGTAGACGAGGTCAGCGGCCAATACATTTCCTACGATGGCCGCAGCGAGAACTACGTCGTGACCAGCACCACCGGTGGCACGGGCGGCGGAGAGAAGTCCGGCCGGGTTCATGCGGTGATCCAGCCCAAGAACGGAACCGCCAAACCGGCCGATCCCGTGACCTTGCGGGCGCCGCCGCTCAAGCCGACCCTGGATATTCCCAACCCGCGTTAGGAGCCGATTCCCCATGAGCTACGAAAACATTCTCGTCGAAACCCGCGGGCGGGTCGGGCTCATTACCCTGAATCGGCCCAAGGCCCTCAATGCGCTGAACGACGCGCTGGTCGACGAAGTCGGCGGCGCCTTGTCGATATTCGAGAGCGACGACGCCATCGGCTGCATCGTCATCACCGGCAGCGACAAGGCTTTCGCCGCCGGCGCGGATATCGGCGCCATGAAGGACTTCTCCTACTTGGATGCCTACCTGGGCAACTTCATCACGCGCAACTGGGAGAGCGTCGCCCATTGCCGCAAGCCCGTCATCGCCGCCGTTGCCGGCTTCGCGCTCGGGGGCGGCTGCGAGCTGGCGATGATGTGCGACATGATCTACGCCGCCGATAGCGCCAAGTTCGGCCAACCTGAAGTGAAACTCGGCATCCTGCCCGGTGCCGGCGGCACCCAGCGCCTGCCGCGCGCCATGGGCAAGGCCAAGGCCATGGACATGTGCCTGACCGCAAGATTTGTCGATGCCGCCGAAGCCGAACGCTGCGGCCTCGTCGCCAGGGTGATCCCCGCCGACAAGCTGCTTGAAGAAACGCTTGCCGCCGCCGAGACCATCGCCAACTATTCGCTGCCGGTGGTGATGATGATCAAGGAATCGGTCAATCGCGCCTACGAGTCCTCGCTTGCCGAGGGCCTGCTGTTCGAGCGGCGCAGCTTCCACGCGGCGTTTGCGCTGGCCGATCAGAAGGAAGGCATGGCCGCCTTCATCGAGAAGCGGAAACCCGACTTCAAGAATCGATAGACCCGCCCCGCATCGCACAATAAGGCCGACCGGATGGTCGGCCTTATTGTTTCCAGACAACCATTAACATAATGATTTAATTGCGCTTTACCTCAGGCGCAAGCTTTTTTGCTGCAACGCACCAAAAAAGCTTGACTTCGATGTCGCCATCCCTATAATGCGAACCATGATGCACTGCAACATCGCGCCTAGAGGTAGTCGAAACGACTCGCCGGGAAGCGCAAATAGCAGCCGTTTTCGCCTTGAACCCATTTAGGAGATACGCCATGTACACCACGCCCGAACAGTTTTCCAACGCCAACAAAGCCAACGTCGAGTCCCTGCTCAACTTCGCCAACATCGCGTTCGCCAGCGCCGAGCGTATCGCCGCCCTCAACCTGAACGTCGCCCGCAGCCTGCTGGAAGATTCCGTCGGCAACGTCAAGGTTCTCCTCGGCGCCAAGGATCCGCAGGAACTGATGAGCCTCCAGTCCAGCCTGACCCAGCCCACCCTCGACAAGGCCATCGCCTACTCGCGCAACATCTACGAAATCGCCACGCAGACGCAGGAAGAAATCGGCAAGATTTTTGAAGCCCAATTCGCCGAAGCGAACAAGAATGTCGCCACCGCGCTCGACAAGGCCGCCAAGAACGCCCCGGCCGGCTCCGATGTCGCCGTTGCCGCCGTCAAGTCCGCGATTGCCGCTGCGAACTCCGCCTACGACACCATGACCAAGGCCGCCAGGCAGGTGACCGAGATCGCCGAAGCCAACGTCGCCGCCGCCACCAGCGCGACCGTCAAGGCCGTCGGCGCCAGCACCGCCGCGCCGAAGGCCCGCAAAGCCGCCTGATCCGGCTTGTAACGTCTCCTCCTCCAGCCCCAACCGGCTGGATTCTGCCCCGACCTTCGTGTCGGGGTTTTTTTGCCTGCCAACCGCGCCCCTCGACGCATCACGCACACCGACGGGCTCGCACTCCATTGTCCATCGGGATCGGCTCACTGCCTTGTTCGGATGTCGCCCCCGCCGAAAACGCATTGGCGGACGGACAGCGCACCGAACATTCGGCCGTGCTCAGCGCAAACTCGCGGAACTCGCGATAGGCTCGCTCAAGTCCTTCGAGAGGCGGCGATATTTGCTCGATCACATGATCGTCACGGCAAGGCTCGATGCGCCCGCAACCGATCCATTTCGACGTATCGCCGTGCTTTGCCTTCCCCGTTAGCGGAAACAGCCGGTAGTTCGGCTCAAGCGTCGGCGTAATCCGGAGATAGGCCGAGATTTCCTGAAGCGCCCGATCGGGTGTCTGCACGATCGCTTCCGCGTCGACGAACAAGACACGTCCTTGCCGCTGCTCCATGATCGACCGCAGTCGCTTCAGGCGGGCCAAATAATAGTCGCCAGCGCCATGCAGCGTTGTCAGCCCCGCGCACCGGTTCCGGATGATGCTGGACAGGGTTGCCCCCGGAGGTCGGACTACCATCAACATTGACAAGTCCGCACGCCTGAGTATGCCGGGGGCGATGGTCACCGGATGAAGTATCTTGTCGAACAGGTAGCGTCCCGCCGGTGCGTTTGCGCCGGAGCGCTCGATCTTGGAGGCCAGCTCTATGAAGTCGAGGGAGTTGCGGTAATTCTGGTGCATTTCGGCATAGCCGGCCACCTGCGGATGACTGCCGATGATGTGACTGATCAAGCTGGTGTAGGCGCGCATGTGTCCGACAAGAAAGAGAACGCCTTTCCTGTTCAGGTATCCCGAGGCGCCGAAGGATTTCGGCAACAGCCTGAGCAAGCGACCGACTCTCATGGCTGCGGGCGCAGCGCGCCTGACGTTGCCGCGCGGCCTACCGTCACCACGGGAACCGCGCCCCTGGCCTTCAACAGCGCGGAGACCACCTGTCCGGAAAACGGGACGTGCCAGATGCTCCGCGGTGCCGGTACCACGATCTCGTCGCAGGCGTATTCCTCTGCAGCATCCAGAATCGAAAACACCACCATCCCCGAGCGCGAGCGACAGAAGCAGGAAATGCCGGCAGCGGCCAAGGTTTCCACCGCCACGGCAAACGCGCCATTGATGCGTTCCGTCTCCGCATCGGCCAATTCCCTGGCGTACCCGGCCCCTCCATACGCAGCAGGCGCCGCCTCGATCACGTGCAGCAAGCACACCTCGATGTCCTGATTGCCTTCGGCTTGACGCCTGATCGCGTAACTCAAGCAGTCGCGCACAAGGCTCAAGTCATTTATCGGAATCAGCAACCGCCGCGGTTGCGCCTGAACATCGGCCGGATCGGCTGGCATCGATCGTCGCGCCATGCTGTATGCCATAGAGATGGACGCCGGTTACCCCGGCAGAGCTAAGGGGCTTGCAGTTTCGTCCAGGCCCATAGGCTTTGACAATTCGGGCGAATGCGTAAGTGGGAAGCGACGGCCACCGGCGGCGGAACGCGGCGTCTGGCGGGCATATCTACGTAAATCCCTTACGCGACCACGGGATGCGCGGCGCGACAAGCTGATGCACAATGCCGCCTCTGCCATGAAAATGATTGCCAACATCGCTGTGGCCAATGCCGTCACCACACGCTCCATCGGATCGTCGCTGAGCTTCTGCGCCACTTACGTGCTGCTGAGTTGGGCCAGTCACCTCGGCACCGCCGCGCAGCAGTTCACGATTGCCCCGTGGGACCCCGCCCCCGCCCTCGGCTTGCTGACGCTGGTACGGCACGGATCAGGCCGTAGCGGCGCCCTGTTCGTCGCCATCGTCATCAGCCAGATGTTGCGGCCGGAAACGCACGAAACATTGGGGGCACTGATACTGAGCAGCGGTCTGCTTGCACTCGGCTACACCGCCATGGCGGCAATGCTGAAACATCGTTTTCCCGATGACGGCGTCTTCGCCAACCGGGAAGGCTTGCTGATCTGGTCGATCGTCGTGATCTTCGGATCGCTTGCCGTCAATCTGCTTCATGTCGCCGCACTTTCCATCTTCGGAACGACGCTCGCAGCCGGCTGGCAACCCGCGCTGCTGCGATTCTGGACAGCCGACAGCGTCGGCATTTTTGTCGCCATGCCCCTGCTGTGGTGGCTTGCCGACCTTACCCGCCGCACCCAGTTTCGGGCAACGATACTGTGCTGGGAAACATCGGCCTACGTCCTGTTCGCGCTGTTTACGCTTTGGTTTGCCTTTGTCCCCGGCGGGGCCGCAAACTACCGGTACTTCTACGTTTTGTTCCTGCCGCTGGTTTGGGCCGCGTCGCGCCAGGGGTTTGCGGGCGCAGTATTCTGCTCCGCCTTGCTTCAGCTCGGAATCCTCGCCGGCGGCATTCTGTGGAACGTTCAGACGGTACCGATACTCGAACTACAGATGAGGGCGCTGATCCTCGCGCTCGTCGGCTTCCTGATCGGCGTTGCGATCGACGAGCAGCGCCGCATCGCCATCGACTATCGTCGGTCGCTGCACCTCGCCGCCGCTGGCGAAATGGCCGCGGCGCTGGCGCATGAACTCAATCAGCCGCTGACCGCCCTATCGGCTTACGGCTCTGCCTGCGCGCATCTGCTGTCACAAAAGGCCAACAGTGAGAAGATCGCAGACGTGGTCCGGCGCATGATCGTCGAAGCCACCCGCGCCGCCGCCGTGGTTCGTCGCCTGCGCGACTTCTTCCGCACCGGCACGACCCATCTCGAACATGTGCCATTTGCCGACGTCATGGCCGCCGCGGCACAACCGTTTATCGAGAAGGCGCCCGCCGACAATGTGCGACTGTCCGTGTCGTCTCCGCCGGGCGCCATACTCAATGCCGACAGCCTCCAACTGGAAGTGGTGCTGCGCAACCTGTTGTCGAATGCTTTCGACGCCGTGGCCGGCAATCCGGAAGGCGACCGCCACGTCTGCCTGACGGCCGAGCTGGTCGGCTCTGATCGTTTGAACGTCGTCGTCAAGGATAACGGCCCGGGCATCCGCAGCCAGGCCGCCGAACGCCTGTTCGAGCCATTTACCAGCACCAAGTCAAGCGGTCTGGGCCTGGGTCTAACGATCAGCCGCGCCATTGCCGAGGCCCACGGCGGCAGCCTGACCTCCTTGGCCGCCGACGGCGGCTGCTTCCTGCTCACATTGCCGGTCGAATCCGTTATGGAAATTTCTCATGGATAGCACAATCTTCATCATCGACGACGATGCGTCCGTTCGCGATGCGGTCGGACTGCTGCTCGGTTGCCGCGGATATCGAACCGCTGTCTTCGCCGACGCCGCCAGCTTTCTCGAAGCCTACCGGCCGGACTGGTGCGGATGCCTGCTGATCGACATCCGGATGCCGGGAATGGACGGCCTGGCGTTGCAACGCAGGCTGCGGGAGATTGGCTGTTCCATTCCCGCTATCATCATCACCGGCCATGGCGACGTCGAATCCGCCCGCATCGCCTTTCGCGCCGAGGCCGTCGACTTCCTCGAAAAGCCGCTCGACGAAGCGCGTCTATTCCAGGCGCTTGACGATGCGCTGGCCTTGCAAGCCTCGGTACGCGACGAACGTCAGATCAAGCTCGATCGCGAAAACACGCTGTCGCGACTGACGCAACGGGAACAGGAAGTCATGGAACTCGTTGTCGCCGGCATGCACAATCGGAACATCGCCCTGGAGTTGGGTATCAGCGTGCGCACCGTCGAAGTACACAAGGCACGAATGATGTCCAAGCTCGGCGCCGACGGCGTGCCGCAACTGGTCAGAATCCACCTCGGACTGGCTAAGGTGGCGACCTGACACCCGCTGCCGCGAAAGGGCCGGCCGAACCGGTCAAGGCTCGCTCAGCAGCGAACAATCCCGATGGCATTCCTTGCCGACCGTCTGCATGAGCACCCGGGTCGAGCGCCGCAGGCGCATCGAGAAAATCCGCGCCAGTTCCTTGTAGATCAGGGCCCCCACTTCCGGGGCTTTTTGCAGGTGACCGGCATCCATGCGGATCAGCTTGACGGCGTCAATCGCCCGCACATTGGCAGTACGTCCGTGTTCGTCGCTGACCAGCGCCGTCTCGCCGAAGTAGTTGCCGCGTTTGAGTACCGCCACGCAGTTCTCCTCGCCGTCCACGGTCTTGCTGACCGCAAGCTCGCCTTCCATCACGATGTACATGTTCTGGCCCAGCGAGTTTTCCTTGACCACATACTCGCCGGCGGCCACCGTGTAAGGCTGGCCCAGTTGCGCCAAGGCGGTCAGACCGCGCGAACCGATCTGGCCGGAAGGCGGCGGCATGTCTCTGGTGATCTCCTGAACGCAGGTTTCCTCGCACACCGGGCGCAGGTTCTGTTTCAGTTCCTTCTCCGCATCGAGATAGCGCTGGGCGATGATGCGCGCCAGGTTCTCATAGAGACGGAAAGCGATATGCGGAAACGCGGTGAGGAAATCGCCGTTGAAGCCCATCAACATGGCGTCGGTCTTGGCAACCACCGTCGCCGAGCGCGGCTGGTTGTCCACCAGCGCCATCTCCCCGAAGCACTGGCCCATGTTGAGCGTCTGCACGACGTCGCTGCTGCCGTCGGCCAGCGTCTTCTTCACGTCGCAACTGCCCTTCATGATGAGGAACAACTGCTGCGCCGCCTCGTCGCCTTCGCGAAACACCACTTCGCCGCGGGCGAAGGGCGTCTGCTTCGCCTTCGACAGAAACTCGAACAGCTCTGCCGGCTTGAGCGACTTGAAAAATGGCACCGACTCTATGAGCCGGCCGACCACTCTTTCCAGTTGATCGAATGCGTTGCTTGCCATCGTCTTCTCTCCCCTGCGCGTCGCGCGGCCGTGCCGCTTATGACTACCGCCTACTGCCCGACATTATCCGCCGTATCGAAACCGAAGCCCAGACGGGCGACCTCCGCCTCGATCTCCGCCATCGCCGCGGCAACCCGGTCCGGTGCCCCGCGCACCCCCAGTTCGACGTGGCGACGTACCGATGCATTGCCGAACGACGGCAGGCTGAAGACCACCAGTCCCGGATACGCCGCCTCGATGCGCCGCATCAGCCCCAGCAGTTCGCCCTCCATGCCTTCCCACACGAGTATCGCCCGTTCCACTTCGGCCACCGCATGAAACCGGTCACGGTAATACGTATCCAGCACCCACTCGATCATCGGCCAGGCCATCTGCGGAAAGCCCGGCACGAAATGGTGATCGGCGAACGAAAAGCCGGGGATGCGGTTGAAGGGATTCGGGATGATGCGGCTGCCGGCCGGAAAGGTCCCCAGCTCCAGGCGCGCCGGCGTGATTGCGTAGCCCACCTCGGCCATGCGGGCGCGTATCTCGCGTTCGGCATCGGCATGCAGCACCAGCGGCACGTCTGCCGCCGCCGCCGCCGCCTGGCGCGTGTGGTCGTCGGGCGTCACGCCGATGCCGCCGCAACTGAACACCACGTCGCCGCCGGCCAGGGTGCGGCGAAAAGTCTCGGTCAAACGCTGCCGGTCGTCGCCCAGGTACTGCACCCAGTCCAGGTGCAGCCCGCGTGCCGCCAACAGCTCGACGATTTTGGCGAAATGCCCGTCGCGGCGCTTGCCGCGCACGATCTCGTCGCCGATGATGATTGCACCGAAGCCGCGATTTTTCACGCCTGCAGTGGCGCCGGCGCTCATAGTTCCACCCCCTGTTCGCGCCGCAGCCGGCGCAGGGCGCCCAGGGCCAGATGCACGAACACCAGGGCCGCGAAGCCCGGCGCGAACAGATTGACCACGGGCACCGCCGCCGCCAGCGCAGTCACCAGCCCGGCCGCGGCGAAGCTGCCGCGCTCGCGCTGCGCCAGGCGCTCGCGTTCGTTCGCCGTGGCGTGTTCGGCCAGCGCGTCGAAGCGAAAGGCGCGCTGGTTCAACCACGCCGTCCACGCCAGCGGCTGCACCAGCACCACGCCGGGAATCAGCAGCAGCGGCAGCGTCAGCAACCAGCCGACGGCGAAAATCAGACCGGCCACCAGCGTATTGACGATGCCGCCCCAGAAGGCGTTCTCGCCGTGGCGCGAAAGATCGGGATAGTCGCGCGCCGCAACGTGCGCCATCATCAGCGGCAGGCTGATTGCGCCGACCAGCATCAGCGTCATGCAGTAGATCAGCGCCGCCAGCGTCGCCACCAGCAGAAAACCCACCGCCACGTCGCCCAGCCATTGCAGGCCCGACCAGGGAATCGAAGGCAGCAGTCCCAGCAGCGCCGCATGGGCATCCGACCAGAACGCCACGCCCAGCGTCACCCCCGCGATCACCGCCACCAGCGGCGGCCACAACACGTGCTGAAGAATCTCGCGCCGCGTCATGTCGCGCAAGGCCTGTACGACCGCAGCAAATACCGCACCGAATGGACTCATGATCTTCGTTCCCGCCCTTCCCACATCTTCTGCAAACGTTTCACCGACACCGGCGACGGCGTCCTCAATTCCTGCGCGAACAATGCCACGCGTAATTCTTCCAGCAGCCAGCGGAATTCTTCCAGCGCCGGATCGGCCACGCCGGATTTTCTCATCGCCAGATGTTCGCGCTCGAAGGGTTTTGCCAAGGCTTGCCAATCGGCCATCTGGCGGGCGTCGCGGGCGGGATCGGTGCGGGCCTTTTCGAGGCGCAAGGCGGCGGCCTTGAGGTAGCGCGGCAGATGGGCGAGGCGCTCGAAAGGGATCGCAGCGACGAAGTTTTTGGACAGCAGCGCCGTCAGTTGGGCGGCAATGTCGGCGCAGGTCGAAGGGAATGCCTTGTGCGCCGCCGCGAGTTTTTTCTGCAAGGCCGCGTGTTCGGCAAGTATCGTCGACACCAGCCGCGCAATCTCCTGGGCCACCAGCGTGAGCTTGCCTTTGGCCGCAACGGCGCGGGCGTCGAAGTCCGTTTTGCTAGCCGGCAGCGGCGCCTCCATGCAGGTGCGCTCCAGCGCCGCGGCGACGATCTGATCCTTCAATTCCTGCTCGGTGCCCAAGGGCATGAACAGCAGCCCCAATTCGCGCGGCAGACTTTTCTCGACGAACTTGACCTGCTCCTTCAAGGCCAGCGCGAACAGCCGCCGCAGCCCGGCGCGGTGCGCGGCCTGGGCCTTGTCCTCGGTGTCGAACGCACGCAGGGCGACGCTGTCGCCCGCATCCACCAGCGCAGGGAAACCGACCACATCGCGACCGCCGACCTTCACTTCCATCAGCTCCGGCAGATCGCCGAAGGTCCAGGCGGTGAGCCCGCTCAGTTCGCCGCCGGGTTCGCCTGCCGCGGCATCGGTCTTCACCTCGGCGCGGGCGAAACTCTGCTCGACGCGGCTGCCGTACTGCGAGCGCAATTCCGCCAGCGAACGCGAAAAACCCAGCGTGCCGCCATGCTCGTCGATAAGGCGGAAGTTCATCAGCAGATGCGGCCGCAGCTCGCCGGGGCGGAAGGCGTCGAGCGGCAGCTTCAGCGCGATGCGTTCCTCGACGAAGCGCGTCAGCGCCCGCATCAGCGGCTCGTCGCTGTCGGGATCGGCGTCGCAGAATTCCTCGGCGGCGACGTCCAGCGGTTGCAGGCGGTGGCGGTACTTCTGCGGCAAGGTCTTGAACAGCGCAATGGCCTTTTCCTTCAGCAGCCCCGGCACCAGCCAGTCGCAACGATTGGCCGGCACCTGGTTAAGCTGAGCCAGCGGCAACGACAAGCTGATGCCGTCGTCCGCCGCGCCGGGATCGTGCTTGTATGAGAGCTTGTAGCGCTGGCCGCGGTGTTCGAGCGCGTGCGGAAAGGCATCGGTGGTAATGCCGGCGGCCTCGTGACGCATCAACTGCTCGCGCTCCAGATACAGCAGCTTCGGCGCCTTGTGTTCGGCCTCGCGCCGCCAGTGGTCGAAGGCCGCCAGCGAGGTGACGTCGGCGGGCACGATGGCGTCGTAGAAGGCGTGGATCAGCTCCTCGTCCACCAGCACGTCGGGGCGGCGCGACTTGTGTTCGAGGTTCTCGATCTCGCGCAGCAGCTTCTGGTTGTGCTGGAAGAAACGCCAGTGGCGGGCGAAATCCTCGCCGACCTCGCCTTGCACCAGCGCCGCACGAATCAGGAGTTCGCGCGCCAGCTTCACATCGGCGGGCGATGCGCCGGCCTTGCCGAACACCACGCGCCGCTTCGCTTGCAGCAAGAGGCCGTGCAGCGTGATGCGCTCCCAGGCCACCACCTGCCCCGTGCCCTTCTCCCAGTGCGGATCGAAAACGTGGCGGCGCATCAGGTGCGCGCCGACTTCCTCCAGCCACTCGGGTTCGATCTTCGCCACGCAGCGCGCGAACAGGCGCGAGGTATCGACAATCTCAGCGGCCACGATCCAGCGTCCCGCCTTCTTCACCAGGGTCGAGCCGGGGTGGATGAAGAACTTGATTTCGCGGGCGCCGCGGTAATGCGGCTCATCTTCGCTCTTCAGGCCGATGTGGCCCAACAGGCCCGCCAGCAGCGCCTTGTGGATGGCGTCGTAGTTGGCGGGCAGTTGATTCTCTTTCCACGAGTGCTCGTGACACAAGGTCATCAACTGGCCGTGGATGTCGCGCCACTCGCGCACGCGCAGCCAGGAAAGGAAGTTGCGCTTGCACCACTGGCGCTGCTTGTTGGTCGACTCGTGGCGCCACACCTCATCGGCCGCGGCCCAGAGCTTGAGCCAGGAGAGGAACTCCGACTTCTCGTCCTTCCACTGCGCCCGCGCCTGGTCGGCCGCGCCCGCCTGTTCCTGCGGCCGTTCGCGCGGGTCCTGCACCGTCAGCGCGGCAGCGATGACCAGCATTTCCTTGAGACAGCCGTATTGGCGCGCGGCCAGAATCATGCGGCCGATCTTCGGGTCCAGCGGCAGCTTGGCCAGTTCGCGCCCGACGGTGGTGAGTTCCTTCGCCTCATCCACCGCGCCGAGTTCGGCCAGCAGTTGATAGCCGTCGGCGATCATGCGCGCTGCCGGCGCTTCGAGGAAAGGGAAGTCCTCGACATCGCCCAGGTGCAAGGATTTCATGCGCAGGATGACGCCCGCCAGCGAGGAGCGCAGGATTTCCGGTTCGGTGTAGGGCGGGCGCTTGTTGAAATCCTCTTCCGAGTACAAGCGGAAAGAAACGCCCGCAGAAACGCGCCCGCAACGCCCGGCACGCTGCTTGGCCGCCGCCTGGGCTATCGGCTCGACCTGCAACTGCTCGATCTTGTTGCGATGCGAGTAGCGCTTGACGCGCGCCAGGCCGCTGTCGATCACGTAGCGTATGCCCGGCACCGTCAGCGAAGTCTCGGCGACATTGGTCGCCAGCACCACGCGCCGGCCCTGGTGCGACGTAAACACGCGGCCCTGCTCGACGGCCGACTGGCGCGCGAACAGCGGCAGGATTTCCAGGCCCGGCGGATGGTGTTTGCGCAGCGCTTCCGCCGCCTCGCGGATCTCGCGTTCGCCGGGCAGAAACACCAGCACGTCGCCCGGCCCGGCGCGGTGCGCTTCGGTCACGGCGTCGGCAATCGCTTCGCCGATGTCGCGGTCGTCGTCTTCGCCGAACGGCCGGTAGCGGGTCTCGATTGGATACAGGCGCCCGGATACCTCGATCACCGGCGCACCGCCGAAATGCTGGCTGAACCGCTCGGCGTCCAGCGTCGCCGAGGTCACGATCACCTTGAGGTCGGGCCGCTTCGGCAGCAACTGGCGCAAGTAGCCGAGCAGGAAGTCGATGTTCAAACTGCGCTCGTGCGCCTCGTCGATCAGCAGCGTGTCGTAGCGGCGCAGAAGCGGATCGCCCTGCGTTTCCGCCAGCAGGATGCCGTCGGTCATCAGCTTGATGTAGGTGTCGTCGGAAACGCGGTCGGTGAAGCGGATCTTGAAGCCGACGTACTTGCCGAGTTCCGACTTCAATTCCTGCGCGATGCGCGTCGCGGTGGCGCGCGCCGCGATGCGCCGCGGCTGGGTGTGGCCGATCAGGCCCTTGCAGCCGCGCCCGAGTTCGAGACAGATTTTCGGCAACTGCGTCGTCTTGCCCGAGCCGGTCTCGCCGCAAACGATCACCACCTGATGCGCGGCAATCGCCCGCGCGATCTCGTCGCGCTTGCCGCAGACCGGGAGTTCCTCGTCATAGGCAATGGCCGGCCGCGCGGCCAGGCGCGCAATGGGGTCGAACTTCATCGCACGACGCGTGTCTTGTCCAGCCTCGACAAAGGCAGAAACAGGCATAAGCCATCGTCCAGCGTCGGCTCGAAATGCAGGCGCCGATAGAACGCGGCGGCCCGGTCGTCCTTGGCATCGACGACCACGGCGTACAAACCGACCCGCTCGGAAAACTCCAGCGCAAGATGCAGCGCGAAAGCCAGCAGATCCTGGCCTATCCCCTTGCCCTGTTCCCGCCTATCCATCCCAAGACGGCCGATGCGAAACATGGGCGCCGGATAATGCGGCAATTTCAGGTGGGCTGGCAGAGCTTGCGTCGCAACCTGCCCCACACTGACAGTGATATATCCGACGATATCCAGCCCGTTTCCGGCCAGCGCCACATAGGTCTTGCCGAAGCCCCGGCGCTGTTGCTGCCCAGCGTGACGGCGCAGATAATCGTTCAGCGCTTCGTTGCCGCAGTCGAAACCATCGCGCCTGTGACCCGCCTCCAGCAGTTCGATGCGCAATACCATTCAGCGTCGCGCCATCAATGCGCGTAGCGCCTCGTTGGGTTCCGACGGCTGTTCGCACGCGGCAACGAATGCCTCGAACGCTTGCTGGGACAGCATCAGCGTATCGTTGTCCGCAACGACGCGGCGCGCGGCCTCGTAGGCGTTCTGGAGCATGAAGCCCGACACCGTCGTCCCCATCAGCGCCGCAGCGCGCTCGATCAGCGCCTTGGCCTCGGGACTGGTGCGCAAGTTGATACGAGCGCTATCGGCAGTACGCAGGGCGTGGGTGGTGGTCATGACGGCAACTCCGATGGCTGAGTGCCCGAATTGTACGTCAATTTGACGCACACAACGACCGGGACGTGCTTGCGTTGCAACAAAAGGACCCGGCTACGGCAATCTCACTTTGCGCACCATCTCGGCCAGCACGCGATTATCAAGACTGATGCGGCGGTAGGCCAGCGCCTGGGCAACGCAGGACTTCAATTCATAGTCTTGCCAGGGCTTGGCGATGAATCCGAAGATATGCGCCGTATCCACGGCATTGATCAAGTCGTCCTTGGCGTGGCCGCCGCTTATCAGAATGCGGGCGCAATCGGGTTGGTGTTCGAGGAAATGCCTCAAAAGGTCTACCCCCTTCATCTCCGGCATGCCCTGGTCGGCCAGGATGCAGGAGAACCCGGTGGTCTCGGCCATCTTGATCGCCTGCAGCGGGGAAGATGCGGTATGCACCACGATCTTTCCTTCCTCCAGCGCCGCTCTATGGTGTTGGCCGAGTTCATTCCCGATCGAGGCAAACAGGTCGTCCAAGCGGCTATGGCTGGACAGCACGCGCGACAGTTGTTCGAGGGCATCCGGTTCGTCGTCGACGATCAAAATCTGGTCGACATTGCTTTCCTGCAACTGCGGCAAGGAAACATCGTGGTCCCGGACCAGGTCCGCCGATCGCCTGTTTTCCTCCAATACCGTCTTGAACTCGATTGCCTGCGCCACCGAGCCCTTCAGGAAGTAGTCGTGCCAGGGCTTGGGAATGAAGCGGTAGATGTGGGTCTCGTTGACCATCTTCGTCAGGGCGTCCATGTCGGTCTGGCCGCTGAGGACAATGCAGGCACAATCGGGTTGGAGTTCAGCCAGCGACTTGAGAAGCTCCAGGCCGGTCATTCCCGGCATGGCGTTGTCGCTGATGACGACATCGAAACTTTGGCTGCGGGCGCGCTCCAGGGCCTGTGCCGGATCGCTGAAGACTTCCACTTCGTAGCGGTAGCGGCCCAGCGGCGGCGTCGTCAATTCCTGTTGCACCAATTTGGAAATGAACGGATCGTCGTCGACCACCAGAACGTGCCGGGAAAGTTGAGAATTCATGGCGTCTCCTTCCGGCTGCCGATGGCATATTGTTTGTTCACGGTATTTCTTCCTTCAGTTGACGCGTCGCGGTGATATGCCCCTTGGCGTTACCGGCAAGCGCAATCCCGCGAGCCTGCGCCTACGATGCGCCGGACGCAGTTTTCATTCTGTTCGCCAACGTACATACGCCACCGCCTTTCTATGTGTGCTGCCGTACAGAGCCGGGGCTTCCTGTTGGCATAGTCTGTCGGAATTGCGGCTCTCGGTCGAACACCAAACTGCCAGTGCTAGGCAAAGCGCAAGGGCAGCGCTTCTCCGTTACCCCGTCGTCGGCCGATGAAAAGGATGCCAGCATGCATGAAGATCAACCCTCCGCCATGAACCGGCTATTGAAACAGGCGGTGCGCAGACTTCTCACGGTCAGCGCCTTCCGGTTTTCGCTGCTGTTCCTGATGGTGGCAGTGGCCGTTTCGGTCATGATCGTCATGACCATCGATCTGTTGTGGGACGGCCGCCTCAACGCCGAGCTGGAGTTCGCCGGCGTTGTCACCCCCTTCCTCGATGGCCTGTTTCTGGTCATCTTCATTACGGCGATGCTCAACGAGCTGCGCGAAGAAGTGCGGCAGCGCAAAGCGGCGGAAGACGAAGTGCGCCGCATCAACGAGGTGGTCGGCGAGAGCGAGGAGAAGTTCCGGTCGATCAGCGCTTCCGCCCAAGATGCAATGATCATCGTCGACGGGAGCGGCGCGATCAGTTTCTGGAATAACGCGGCGGCGACGATCTTCGGTTATACGGCCGAAGAAGCGCTCGGCAAAAACATGCACACACTGTGCGCGCCCGAAAGATTCCGCCAGGCGTATCTCGCGGGTTTCGCCGCTGTCCAGGCCACCGGCGGCGGCGCCGCTATCGGCAAGACACTCGAACTGGCGGCCATCCGAAAGGGCGGCGTCGAATTTCCTATTGAAATATCCCTGTCGACGGTCAAGCACAAGGACCAATGGCTTGCCATCGGCATCGTCCGCGACATCAGTGACCGCAAGCGGGCGCAGGCTTCAGAGGTGCGCTACCGCCGCCTGTTCGAATCGGCCAAGGACGGCATTTTGATTCTGGATGCCGAAACCGGCATGGTCGTCGACGCGAACCCGTTCATCACCGAGTTGCTGGGCTACTCCCTTCAGGACTGTCTCGGCAAGCACATCTGGGATCTGGGATTCATGAGGAACATCACCGCCAACAAGGAAAAATTCATGGAATTGCAGCGCCAGGACTATGTGCGCTATGAAGACCTGCCGCTGGAAACTGCGCAGGGAAAAAAGATCAATGTCGAGTTCGTCAGCAACGTCTATCTGGTGAGCAACGCCAGGGTGATCCAGTGCAATGTTCGCGACATCACCAAGCGCAAGGCCACCGAGGAGCAGGTCCGCAAGCTTTCGCTGGCCGTCGAGCAAAGCCTGGAGGGTATCGTCATCACCGATCTCGCTGCCAATGTCGAATACGTCAACGAGGCCTTCGTCCGCAACAGCGGCTACAGCCGGAAAGAAATCATCGGCCGCAACTCGCGCATACTGCAATCCGGCAAAACGCCGCGGGGAACCTACACTGCCCTATGGGCCGCCCTGGCGCAGGGCCAGGCGTGGCAGGGCGAATTCATCAATCGGCGCAAGGACGGCAGCGAATACATCGTGGCCGCCACGATTACGCCATTGCGCCAGGCCGACGGCCATGTCAGCCACTATGTCGAGGTGAAGGAGGACGTCACCGAGCAAAGACAAACGGCCGAGGAACTCGATCAGCACCGTCATCACCTGGAAGAACTGGTTGCGACACGAACGCGCGAACTGGCGCAGGCGAAGGCCGCGGCCGAGGCGGCGAACGCGGCCAAGAGCGCCTTCGTCGCCAACATGAGCCACGAAATACGCACGCCCCTGAACGCCATCGTCGGCCTCACTCATCTGTTGCTGCGCGGTCATGACGATCCGGCACAAAAAGAGAAGTTGGAGAAAATCGACGATGCCTCCCGCCACCTGCTCGCGGTGATCAACGATATTCTCGACTTTTCCAAGATCGAGGCCGGCAAGCTGCGTCTGAGCAGCGGCGACTTTGCCTTCGAGCGCATGCTCGACAATGTCGTCTCCATGATCGGCCCCAGAGCGCGCGACAAGCATCTGAAAATTGTCGTCGAACGGAACGAACTACCGCCGGTGCTGGTGGGCGATGCCACACGTGTGGCGCAAGCGCTGCTCAACTATCTCGCCAACGCCGTCAAATTCACCGCGCAGGGCAAGGTCACCGTGCGCGTTGCCATGGCGGAAGAAACGGCCGCCGACCTGCTGGTTCGCTTCGAAGTGACGGACACCGGCATCGGCATTGCGCCTGAGAAGATCGCGGACCTGTTCGCGGCCTTCGAGCAGGTCGATGCCAGTGCCGGGCGGCGCTACGGCGGTACCGGCCTTGGGCTGGCCATCACCCGGCGGCTGGCGCGCCTCATGGGCGGCGAGGCCGGTGCGCAGAGCGTGCCCGGCCAGGGCAGTACGTTCTGGTTTACCGCCCGCCTGGGGAAGAGCCGGCTCGGCGTGGAAGAATTGGCCGAAGTGCCCGCCGTGGCCGAACGTCGCCTGCAAGCCATGCCGGCCGGCGCGCGCATCCTGCTGGCCGAGGACAACCGGATCAACCAGGAAGTTGCGGTGGAACTCCTGACCGGGGTTGGACTGCGCGTCGATGTCGCCAACGACGGGTTTGAGGCGCTCGATAAGGCGTGCGGCGTCGGCTACGACCTGATCCTCATGGACATTCAGATGCCGGGCATGGACGGCCTGGAGGCGACGCGCCTGATCCGCGCCCTGCCCGGCTGCGCGACGCTGCCTATCGTCGCGATGACGGCCAACGCCTTCGACGAGGATCGCGAACTATGCACGGATGCCGGCATGAACGACTTCGTCCCCAAACCGGTCGATCCCGAGCAACTGTTCAGCACCTTGCTGCGCTGGCTGCCGCCCGCGGCAAGCCCTCCGCCCAAAACCGCGATTGCAGCGGCATCGCTTCCCGCCGCACTCGCAGCCATCCCCGGCCTCGACGCCGAGCGCGGTCTCATGGTGCTGAACGGCAAATCGGCCGCCTACCTGCGCCTGCTGCGCCGCTATGCCGTCGAGCATACGGACGACATGGCGCGTGTGCGCGAACGCATGGCGCAGGGAATGCGGGATGAGGCAATGCGCTTAGCCCACAGCCTGAACGGCGCCTCGGGCAATCTGGGGGTCAGCAGCGTTCACCATCTGGCCGCCGAACTGGAGGCGGCGCTCAGGAATGGCCGCGACGCGGCGGAAATCGAGCGCCGGACCGGCATGGCGGAAATCGAGTTGCAGCGGCTGACCGCGGCGATCCGCGCGGCGCTGCCGGAAGAGGCTGCGGTCCCCGATGCCGGCGAAGTAAATTGGCCGGCAGTGCGGCTGGTGCTGGCCGAACTGGAGCCGCTGCTGACGACTTCCAGCATGTCTGCCAACCGTGTCGCCGAAGCCCATGCCGCACAGATCAGGGCCGCGCTCGGCCCTCTGGGCGCGGAACTGGAACAGCGGATCGAGAATTTTCTCTACCCCGAAGCATTGGACACCCTGAAGCGTACGCGGCAGGAACACCCGGAACTGGCGGCACCATGAAAGCGAAGGCCGAAGCGAAATTGGCCCGCCCCATCCGCACTGATCGAACCGATCGATCGAGGCGGGTACTGCTCATCGGCTTTCATCCCGCCGAATCAAGGACACACCTCCGCGACGGTGACCCGATTGCGTCCCGCGTTCTTCGATGCGTACAGGGCAACGTCGGCGCGGGCGACGAAATCGACCGCCGACTCGTCGGCCTTAAGTGTGGCGACGCCCAGCGAAAGCGAAAAGTTTGCCGGTGCCCAGTTATCCGAGGAGCGCCTGATGCGGACCCGCTCGACGTCTGCCCGTATTCTTTCGGCGAGCTGGCGCGCCTCCTCGGTGGACGTGTCAGGCAGCAGCACGACAAATTCCTCGCCGCCGTAGCGTGCGGACTTGTTTCCACCCTTGACGTTGTTCTTCAGAATCTGCGCCACGGCGCGTATCACCTTGTCGCCGAACACATGGCCATAGGTGTCGTTGACCTGCTTGAAGTGGTCGATATCGGCCATGAGAAGACTCGGCCAGCCCAGGTGCGTGTTGGCCCCCGCCAGGCAGGCTGCCAACTCCACATCGAATCCGCGGCGATTCGTCAATCCGGTCAGGCCGTCGACCAGCGCGTCTTCACGTGCCCGCCCCACTTCCAGTCGCAGTTGCTCGATTTCCTGGCGGCTTTCGTCGAGCCGGCCCTTGAGCGAGACGATGGAACCCTGCATGTTGCGCGTCAGGCCAAGAATCGAGTCGACGTCGCTGTTGGCGCCGGGATCGGATAGCGACCGCTCGGTACACCATTTTTCCAGCGCGTTGCCGAACTGTCCGGCCTGATCGCCGGCCTGTGCGGCGGAACTCGACATTTCCGCCAAAACCTTCTGGAAGCCGTCGCTGAACTTTTGCGCAAGCTGCTCGTTGTTCTCGGCGACATACTTGTTGTAAATGTCATAGGTCAGCTTCTCGTCGAGAATCTCGCCGTTCTGCAAGTGCTCGTCGATTGTCGCCTTGAGGTCGGGGTTGCCCCCGGCAACATACTCGTACCAGACCGCAAAGCTGACCGGATGCATCGCTGCGGCCTGCTTTGCCATCAATAGCAGCGCATGACCGAGGTACTCGGCGCTTTTTTCGACGCTGTCGTGATACTTCATGTCAACCTCCGTGTTTTGCGAGCAACCCAGTTCCGTACCAGACCATGGGTTGCGGTGCGAAATTCACGCTACCGCGCCAAAGCAGGCGGGGATGCCGGCCCGCATGCCGAGTCAAGGAACGTCAGCAGATCGTCGTTCAGTTTGTCTTTGTGGGTTTCCGCAAGACCATGGGGTGCCCCCACATAAATCTTCAGGGTCGAATTTCTGACCAGCGTCGAGGAGCGCAACGCGGCGGCACCGATCGGAACGATCTGATCGTCGTCACCATGAATGATCAGCGTCGGCACGTCGAACTTTTTGAGGTCTTCGGTGAAGTCCGTCTCGGAAAAGGCCTTGATGCAGTCGAAGGTGTTCTTGTGCCCGGCCATGATTCCCTGGTGCCAGAAGGTGTCGATCATGCCCTGCGAGACCTTGGCGCCGGGCCGGTTGGCGCCGAAGAAGGGACCGCCGGCGAGATCCTTGTAGAGCTGCGAGCGGTCGGCGCACGAGCTTTGGCGCAGCGCGTCGAACACCGCCATCGGCAGGCCGTCGGGATTGGCCGCCGTCTTCAGCATCAGCGGCGCCACGGCGGAGATCAGCACGGCCTTGGCCAATCGGCTCGTACCGTGGCGGCCGATATAACGCGCCACTTCGCCGCCGCCGGCGGAAAATCCTATCGCGACCGCATCGCTCAAATCGAGGTGCACGATCAGTTGCGCAAGATCGTCGGCATAGGTATCCATGTCGTTGCCATTCCATGACTGGCTCGACCGGCCATGGCCGCGACGGTCATGGGCAATGCAGCGATAGCCATGGTCGGCCAAAAACAGCATCTGCGCCTCCCAGCTATCCGCACTGAGAGGCCAGCCGTGACTGAACACGACGGGCGGTCCGGTGCCCCAGTCCTTGTAATAGATTTGCGTACCGTCTTTCGTCGTTATCGTACTCATCGTTGGCCTCGATTTTGATAAGCGTTCACACACCCGAACGCAGCGTCAGCGGCGCTGATTTATCACAGCCGTCCCGTCAACAGCAGCACGATGATGACAATTGCCACAAGACCCAATCCACCACTGGGCCCGTAGCCCCAACTCCTGCTGTGCGGCCAGGTCGGAATTACACCGATCAGCATCAGGATCAGAACGATCAACAACAGAGTGCCCAAGCTCATGACTTTCTCCTTCACGTAATGCAGTAAGCCAGCCGGTCAGCCTACCTGCACGATGCGCCCGGAGCGCCTTGCATTCCGTTCGCTAACGCACACAAACCATCGCCAATTTCTATGTGCGCTAGCGAACAGCGCCGGGCGCTTGGTGCTGGCATCCTTTCCTCTGGTCGAAACAAGGAGCGTCAAAATGGGGGAAAAAGTGATTCTGGGCATCGTCGGCAGTCTGCGCAAAGACTCGTACAACCGTTCGGCGCTCAAGGCGGCGCAGGAACTGATGCCGGACGGCGCGGTATTGGATCTGATCGAACTCCACGGCATTCCGGTTTTCAATCAGGATGATGAAACGTCGATGCCGGCCGTCGTGCTTGAATTCAAACGACGGATTCTGACTGCCGACGCCATTCTGTTCGCAACACCGGAGTACAACTATTCGGTTCCCGGTGCGCTCAAGAACGCCATCGACTGGGCATCGCGGCCGTATGGCGAGAGTGCCTGGCAGGGCAAACCGGCGGGGGTAATGGGCGCTTCACCCGGCAATCTGGGGACGGCCCGCGCGCAATACCATCTGCGCCAAATTCTCGTAGCGCAAGATATGCCCGTGGTCAGTCAGCCCGAAGTGATGATCGCCAATGCGGCACAACGGTTTGACCCGAATGGACATCTGACCGACGAGCCAACTCGGCGGATTATTCAGAAGTTCCTGGCTGCGCTGTTGCAACTGGTAAGAAGTCAGCCAGCCAAATCGGCCGGTTGAAGAACGATAACCCCAAGGAGAATACGCCATGAAAGAAGAAATTCCCTCCCGTCGGCTCGTACTGAAAGGCGCATTGGTAGTGGGCTGCGGCATGTGGTTGCCTGTTGCCCTATCTGGATGCGATTCGAAGAAAGGCGCGATCCCGGCCAGTTCTGATACTTACGGCGCTCCCGCCACCAGCACAGATTCGGCAGCTCCCGCCGCGGCAGCGAAAGTATCCCAGGCAAGCGTGCAATACCAGTCACAGCCCAAGGGCGAGCTGAAGTGCGGCGACTGCACCAATTTCATCGCCGGATCGAACACATGCAAGCTTGTCGATGGACAGGTCAGCCCCGGGGGCTGGTGTGTCTTGTGGGCCAAGAAGGCGTGAGGCGATGTGGCGGAATATCACTTACTGACGACTTGGCGCATCGCAGCGCCGTTGGATGAGGTATACGCCGCCATCCTCGATTCTTCACGCTGGCCGGAGTGGTGGTCGAGTGTGCGAAAGGTGGAACGGACGGCAGCCGGCGACGCCAACGGCATTAACAGCGTATGGCGCTATTCCTGGCAGGGACGCTTGCCTTATCGGGTCGTCTTCGAGGTTTGTGCCAAGCACATCGAAAAGCAGGTGACCATTGAGGGTACGACGCAAGGCGATCTTGAAGGCGTCGGTCGCTGGGACTTCTCAAGCCAGGGAGCGGTTAGCGTTGTTCATTGCGAGTGGCATGTTCGCAGCACCTGCTGGTGGATGAACCTGATCGCGCCAGTTGCCCGCTCGATCTTTATTCGCAACCACGCGCGCGTCATGACGCAGGGCGCAGAGGGCTTGGCGCGCTTACTCGGATCGTCGCTGACGAAGCAGGAAACCATCGACTTGATGGTCGTCGCCATCCCGTCACAGATTGCGCTTGGACCGTGGCGGGAGCGTGGACGGATTGATCCGGTCATGGCGCTGGTCGTCGGCCTTGGCGCTGGCGTGCTTGCCACCGTGGCGCAACTGGTCCTGTGGTGGCTGGCAGGAATGCCGCTACCGGAAACCCTGTTTCGGGACGCGCGTTTGACTGCCGCGCTGGTCATGGGGGGCGGCGTGCTGCCGCCGCCATCGACTCCACAGTGGGATGTATTGCTGGTCGCGACGCTGATTCACTTTACGCTGTCGGTTACGTACGCCTTGGTTCCCGCGCACTTGACCGGCCGCTGGCGTACGGTGCCGACGCTATTTGCCGGTGCCCTTTACGGCCTGGTCATTTATGGCGTCAATCTGTATGGACTCACGCTACTCTTCCCCTGGTTCACGGTGACCCGGGACTGGGTGACCTTGCTGACCCATCTTGTCTTTGGTGTCGCGTTGGCGGAGGGGTGCCGGCTGTTTGCGCAGCGATCCAAGGACGCCGAGTCGGAATCGGCCCCGCATTCCGCGCTGCCCGGATGAAAGCCGATTCTGTGGTTTCGCCGCCTACGGACGCCGCAGGTATTCCGGTTGAGTCCGAACGCGACCAGATCAGCCAGAATATTGAGGCAGTTTCTGACTTCTACACGCGCGAAGACCAAAAAATCAGCCGTTCGCAACGCATCCTCGAACGCTTTAGCGATGCGATTGGGCAGCCCGTATTTCTAGGTTTCATTCTGCTGTTTGTCGCGATCTGGATGCTTGCCAATAGCTTGTCGCGCCAGTTTGGCGTCGTGGAATTCGACCCAGCGCCCTATTTTTGGCTGCAAGGAATTGTCGGTTTGGGCGCCCTGCTGATGACGACCGTGATTCTGATCAAACAGAACCGGCTCGCCAGGCTTGCGGAACAGCGGGCACATCTGGACTTGAAGGTCACCCTATTGACGGAGCAAAAGGCCGCCAAGCTGATCGACCTATTGGAAGAATTGAGGCGCGATTTGCCGAACGTAAAAAATCGCCATGATCCCGAGGCGGCGGCATTGCAGCAGTCGATGAATCCCGATCTCGTCCTTGCCGCACTGGATGAACGCAGCGCGCCGGACGCGCCGCCCTCCGGACACGTTGCAGAGGAACAGGGCGACGACAAATAGAACGGCAATCCGCTACCGATATCCAGGTAGCCGGAATACTCGAATACGAGTATTTCCGCTTCAGGCCTGCCTCGACATAATTTGCCTGACAACAAAGGGACATTGAGCCCTCGACGCCCCCGACGCCAACAACGCCGAACCGCAGGCTGGCAGCGGAGGCGTGGCAGTAAAGGCAGGTCGCCCTGTGCAAACGAAATGCAGCCGCAACGCGACTGCGAAAGGAGGTTTGTAATGAAACGCATCCTGATGCTGTTGTGCTGCATGGCGTCCGCGGCGGCCTGGGCCGGCCCGCTGGACGAAAAGAAGGCCGATCTGCACCTGAAGGCGATTGCGGCCGGCAATGTCGAGGCGCTGATGACCGACTACGCGGACGATGCCTACATGGACTGGGTCGGCGGGTCTCTCGAAGGCCGCTATCGCGGGCGGGCCGAGATTCTCGAGGTATGGAAAAAGTTCGTCGCCTTGAACGACGGGCAACCGCGTTCGGCTCACCTGGGCAAGATTTCCGTTTATGCCAACCCGAAAGGCGTGTCTCTGGCAACCGCGGCCGAATACGTCGGCAAGACCTCCATCAAGGTCTGGCATGTGCTGACCTATCGCGACGGCGTGCTGACGACCGAAATATGGCAGATCGCGCCCGCCATCAAAATGGCCGACTGACCGCGCGGCCGGCGCTGCTTGCGCTGGTCCTGGCGTGGACGTGCGCCGCCGCCGCCGCGGGCCTGACGGCGACGGTCAGAACGTCGGCAGGCGTACCCGTCGAGGATGCCGCCGTCGTACTCGAACCGACGCGCGGAACACCGCCTCAGTCACGCAGGCGCGCGACCATAGAGCAGCGCGAGCGCGAATTCGTACCCTACCTGACCATCGTGCAGAAGGGCACGGCGGTGGATCTCCCCAACCGCGACCCCTTCAAGCACCACGTCTATTCCTTCTCGCCGGCGAAAGTCTTCGAGATCAAGCTCTACGCCGGCAAGCCCGCCAACCCGGTGGTCTTCGACCAGACCGGAGAAGTCGTGCTCGGCTGCAACATCCACGACTGGATGGAAGCCTACGCGCTCGTGGTCGATACGCCCTGGTTCGCAAAAACCGGTGCCGACGGCATTGCGCGCATCGAACGCGTGCCGGCGGGCGCCTATCGCCTGCGCCTGTGGCATCCGCGCCAGAAGGCGGCGGTTACCGACATCGACATTGATCTGGGCGCAGAAAGCCGCCATCTCGATCTCGCGCTCGACATCGCGCCCCGCATCGTCGTACCCAAGCCGCCGCTGGATGCCTATTAAGCGATGACCCTCTTCCGCACGCTCGAACGACGCATCGCCGTGGTCTTCGTCGGCTTGCTGGTGTTTGTGATGCTGCCGATGCTGCTGATCGTCGCGCGCAGCGGCGAGGCCATCATCGCTACGGAATCGCAGCGCCAGTTGACTGCCGGGGCGCGCAATTTCAGCAACCTGATCGACCAGGACCGGCGGCAGCTCGAACTCGCCGCCAGCGTGCTGGCCGGGGATTTCGGCTTCCGTGAAGCCATCGCCACGCAGGATCGCGCCACCGTGCGTTCGGTACTGCGCAACCATGGCACCCGTATCGGTGCCCGCGTCATGATGGTTCTTTCGCTGGACGGGGAAGTGATTGTCGACACCCAGCACCCGGGCGCAGCACCGCACCCATTTCCCTTCGGCGACCTGCTGCATGCCGCGCAACAGAACGGACGCAGCGGCGGTGTCGCGCAGATGGCCGACGCGCTGATCTACCAGATTGTGATCGTGCCGATTCTGACGCCGGTACGCAGCGCCTGGGTGGTGATGGGCTTCCCGGTGGAAGATGGCTGGGCGGCGGAACTCGCCCGCGCCAGCGGGCTGGATGTCAGCGTCGTCGCTGCCCCCGCCGGCATACGCGCCAGCTCGCTGGCGCCGGCCTTGCGCGGCGCGCTGGAAAAAATGCCATGGACGGCGCTGGGCGAGCAGCCGCGGCCACTCACGCTCGCCGGCCAGGACTACCACGCCGTCGCCCTACCGTTCGGTCCGCAGGCGCGTGTGCTGTTGCTGCATTCGCTTGAGCATGGCGAAGCGGTATTCCGCGAACTGGAGCGCATCCTCGAAATCATTGCGGCATCCGGCATTGCGCTGTTCGTGATCGGCAGCTTCTGGCTGGCACGGCGCATTGCCGGCCCGGTCAACGCCTTGGCCAGGGCGGCACGACGCATCGAGGCGGGCGACTACGGCCATGCCGTCGCGGTCGCGGCTCCGGACGAAATTGGCCAGCTTGCCGCCAGTTTCGAGAGCATGCGTACCGGCATCGCGGCGCGCGAGCAAAAGATCATCCGTCTGGCTTACGAGGACACCCTCACCGGGCTGCCGAACCGCGTCCGTCTGGCCGAACGGGTGGCCGGGCTCGATGCCGAAGCCGCAGCGATGGTTGCCGTCCTCGATCTCGACCGCTTCGCGCCGATCAACGACGCGCTGGGCCATCCCGTCGGCGACCGCCTGCTGCAGCAGGTCGGCGTGCGTCTGGCCGGCCTGCTGCCGCCGCACGGCGTACTGGCGCGTCTGTGGGGCGACGAGTTCGCCTTCGTCGTCGAAGGCGCCGATCCGGAATCGGCGCGCAAATTCGCCACGCGCCTGTTGGCGGCCTTGCGCGAACCGATAGCGGTCGACGGCCAGAGACTCGACGTCAGCGGCAGTCTCGGCATCGCCTTTCGTCCGGCCGACGGCCGCGACATGGATACCTTGCTGCAACGCGCCGAACTGGCGATGTATTCGGCCAAGCGTCGCCAGTGCGGTTATACGCTGGCCGCGGAAGTCGGCGCCGGCCCGCCGCCGGAACAACTATCGCTGATCGGAGAAATGCGCCAGGCGCTGGAGCGGCACGAGTTCGTTCTTCACTACCAGCCCAAGCTCGCCCTGGCGTCCAACCGCATCGTCGCTGCCGAGGCGCTGTTGCGCTGGCAGCATCCCCAGCGCGGCCTGGTGCCGCCCGGACTTTTCATCCCCTTCGCCGAACAGACCGGCTTTATCCGCGAGATCACGCCCTGGCTGCTGGGCGAGGTCGCCGCCCAGGCCGCCCGCTGGCGCGAGCTCGGCATCGCGGTCGTTCTTTCCGCCAATCTCTCGGCGCGCGACCTGCTCAATCCCGACCTCGTGGTGCTGATGCGCGAACTGCTGGCGATGCATGAACTGCCGCCGGCGGCGCTGTGCCTGGAAATCACGGAAAGCGCGCTGATGGAAGACCCGGCACTCGCCTTGTCCCATCTGGCCGAACTCGCCGCCATCGGACTCAAGCTCTCCATCGACGATTACGGCGCCGGGCAGGCCTCGCTGTCTTACCTCAAGTCGCTGCCGGTGCATGAAATCAAGATCGACCAAAGCTTCATCGGCTCGCTGGCGACGTCGCCCAAAGATGCCGCCATCGTGCGCTCGACCATCGCCCTGGGCCATGCGCTGGGCTTCTCCGTGGTCGCCGAAGGCATAGAAACCGAGGCCGATCTCCGCTGGCTCAAAGGGGCCGGCTGCGACATCGGCCAGGGCTATTTCATCTCGCGCCCGCTGGCCGCGCCGGCGTTCGCCGACTGGATATCCGCGCAGGCGGCGATCCAGACGACCTGGCCCGAGCTTGAAATCGCACCGCAGCGGAACGACGCCGACCTTACGGAACCAGCGTCAGGCTACCGTTTTCCACCCTGACCTTGGCGCCGACCGCGAAGCCGGGATTCGCTTCATAGGAAAAAGTCCGGGTGCCGCCGTTTTCGAGACGCACAAGCACTTCATAGTGCTTGACCGTTTTCATTCTCTTTTCGATTTCGTTGCCGGCGAAGACGCCACCGGCGGCCCCGGCCACTTCGGCGACGGTGGTGCCGCGGCCCTGGCCGATCTGGCTACCGAGCAAAGCGCCGGCCACACCGCCAGCGATCTTGCCGAGATAGGTTCCCTCACCCTTGACTTCAACGACATTGATCGCTTTGACGACGCCGCAATCGACGCACAAGCGGGCCGCCTGGCGGGTGCTGGACGGGTAGCCCGAACTGGCCAGCAGCGGCTGCCCGAGCACCGCGCTCGCCTCCCGGTTACCGACGCGGAGATTTCCGGTCACGGCCGCATCGGCGGCGATCCGGTCGCGATTCTTGATCGTGTAGGCCCCTTCATAAACGCCGGGCCTGATTTCGTTCAGAACGATCTTGCCTTTGACGCCGGCGATTTTGGCGCTTGCCGTTCCGCCCGGACTGCCGGACAGCGTCAGGATCAACTCTTCTCCCGCCACCAGGCGCGCTGGCGGATCGACATCGAAGCGGTCGATCTTCGGCACCGATGCCGCAGCCGCCGGCGCCGGCCGTCTGGCGGACGCCTTGCCGACCAGCGGCTCATCGAGTATGGCGCTGGCCACGCGGTTGCCCAGGCGCAAATTGGCGGTCGCCGTGCTGGCAGCATTGATTCTGTCCCGCTTTCTGATGGTGTACGTGCCCTCGTAAACGCCGGCTTCGGTTTCCACCAGAACCACGCCGCCCGTGGCGCCGCCGATCTGGACAGCCACGGTGCCGCCGGGGCTGCCGTAGAGCGTAAACATCAGTTCGCTGCCGGGAGCGGACTTCGGCACCGGCTCGACGTCGAAGCCGTCGATTCTCGGCGCTACGGCCGGGATCGCGGACTGCTGGGCAAAGGCCTGACCCGGCGCGAACGGCAACGGCAGAAAAGCCGTCAACGCGAAGAATCCGAGAATAACGATTTTGTACATTTTTGCGCTCCCGCTGTAAGTGCCGTTGTCATACGAGAATCCAGGCCGTCGCCGACTCGCTGGCGAACGGGAAAAATGGCCCGCCGGAGCGGCGTTCGCTTGCGGCTGCGCTTCCGCATGCGCCGGGGCCAGCGTGCACCATGCGCCGGAAGCGGTCGCGGTTCCGTTCGCCAGCGCACACAGGTCGCCGGCCTGGCTATGTGTGCCAGCGCACAGTGCCGGGAGCCGCGCGCTGGCATCCTTGGCGCAACGGTGGCCGTCAGGATGAAACCAAGCGCACATTTCGCCAAGTGGCCGGTAATGGCCCAAGTGGAAAAGCTGAGGAGATCCGAGTTTCTCCTCGGCAGCTTTTGGACGGGCTGGCGCCTCTGGGCGGCATGGGTGATCTGCGTCGGTGCGATCTTTATGCTGGGCGCGCTTCGTTCCGCCACCGATGCCGACTTCACCTTTGCCTCCCTGGTGGTGCTGCCGGTGCTGGCAATCGCCTGGATCGGCGGCCGGGCGAACGGCTTGCTGGCGGCATTTCTTGCCGCAACGGTGTGGATCGTGGGCGATACGGTGGCCTCGGAGCGACAGTTCAGCGCCGAGTGGATTCCATGGGCGAACGCCATCACCCGCCTGATGACCTACAGTCTGGTGGCGCTGCTTGCCGCGCAAGTACGTCTGCAATTTGAGCGCGAGCACGATTACGCGACCCATGATGCCTTGACCGGGCTGCAAAACCGGCGGGCCTTTCTCGAAGCCGGCGCCGCCGAAGTCGAGCGCTCCAAGCGCTATGCGCATCCCTTGGCGATAATTTTTCTCGATCTGGACGACTTCAAGCAGCTTAACGACACCCAGGGCCACGATGCCGGCGACGCGGCGTTGCGGGCGACCGCCAAAGCCCTGGTCGGCAGCTTGCGCTCCAGCGACCATGTCGCGCGATTGGGCGGCGACGAATTTGCCGTTCTGCTGCCTGAAATCGGCTACGAAGCCGTGGTCGACACCGGGCGCAAGATTTCCAACGAGATGAACAAGGCGCTGAAAGCCTTCCCGCCGGTGAAGAGCAGCATAGGCATCGCGTGGTTCGGAGAAGCCGACAGCCTGTTCCCGGCAATGCTGAAAGCCGCCGACGGATTGATGTACGAGGTGAAGGAAAGCGGCAAAAACAATATGCGTTCGCGACGCTTCGCTGCGACGGGCACATCGGACTCTGAAAGCTAGCGCCGCCGATAGTCCCGCTCGGGGATTCAGGCCGGCACCGCGCAGCGCCGTACCGGAAGCCGGACCGTGAAAGTCGAGCCCCGGCCCGGCTCGCTTTCGACCTCGATGCGACCGCCGTGCTTGGCGACGATGCCGTAGGCCATCGACAGCCCGAGGCCCGTGCCCTTGCCGATCGGCTTGGTGGTGAAGAACGGGTCGAACACCTTGTCGCGGATTTCCGTCACCATGCCGCAACCGGTATCGACGAAGGCAACGCTGACCCAATCGCCATCGCAGCGAGTGCGCAGGGTGATCTGCCCATGTTCCGGTATCGACTGGGCGGCGTTCAGCAGCAGGTTGAGGAATACCTGGTTGATCTGGGACGACAGGCACTCCACCGGTGGCAATTCGCCGTAATCCCGCACCACGTCGGCCTTGAATTTGATTTCGTTCCATGCCACGTTGAGCGTGCTTTCCAGCCCGGCCTGGAGATCGACCGACTGCCATTCCGACTCCCCGGGATGAGAGAAATCCCGCAGATCATGAACGATGCGACGCACCCGCCCGGCGCCATCGATGGATTCGGCGATAAGGCCGACGATGTCCTGGCGCACGAACGTGAGGTCGGCCCGCGCTTTCGCCGTCTCGATCTGCCGGCGCAATTCGGGAGAGGCCGCAGCCTCCATGGGGCCATAGGCATCGATCAGATGCAGCAGGCTGTCGATGTAGTTTCTCAGCGTACCGAGATTGGAGTTGACGAAGCCGATGGGGTTGTTGATTTCGTGCGCCACGCCCGCCGCCAGTTGGCCGATGGAGGCCAGCTTCTCCGATTGCAGCAACTGGCTGCTCATTTGTTTGAGCCGGGCGTGGGCGGTTTCCAGCTCCGCGAGGTTGCGGCACAAAATCTCCTCGCGTTCGTGCAACTCGCGGGTACGCTCCTCCACCAGTTGTTCGAGGTGGTCGCGGTAGCCGGCCAACTCGGCTTCCGCCCGCTGGCGGGCGAAGCTGCGGATCTCGTTGCTGAGAATCAGCGCGGCATGGCTGAAGAAGATGGGCAGATAGTTGCGCAGCGACGCGGCGGAAACATGCAGGTTCTCGATCATGACGACGCCGACCAGCGTATCGCCGACGACGAGCGGAAAGGCCCAGTTCCAGGCGCCGGGACTTACCTCACCTTGCAGCAGGCTGTTCGCCGTCTCCGTCGCTTGCTCCAGAAACTCCCGGCGCGTGCAAACTTCCGCCGCCAGAGGATCGTCGATGGCCGCGAGGACTTTTCTTTCGCCGGCAAAGTCGGCGTAGTACAGCTCCTTCCCGATCCAGTAGTAGAGCTTGATGTTGGTACCGCCTATGGTTTCGACGATGCTGCGCAGCATGCCGGTCACCATGTCCGCGATGCCCGGCAGCGGGTTGATCTGCTCGATCAGGCGAATGACGAGTTGCAGGTAGGACTTCTCGTCCGCGAGCTTGCGCAGCCGCGCTTGCGCACGCGCCAGTTCCTCGGCGGCGGATGTCGCGGCGGCGGTCACGGCTCGCTCCAGTGCGGCGCCTTCTGCCAGCGTGCGACCCATGCCGGAAGATCCGCCGCCGGCATCGGCCGGGCGATGCCGTAGCCCTGAACCAGGCGGCAACCGAGTTCGACCAGCCGGTCTCCCTGCGCGCGGGTTTCCACGCCTTCGGCAACCACCGTGCGCTTGAAGACCTCGGCCAGACGCACCACGCTTTCGACGATGCCGAAATCCTGTGCGTCGACCAGCATGTCGCGCACGAAACTCTGGTCGATCTTGAGGGTGTCTACCGGCAGCCGGCGCAGATAGGAGAGCGAGGAATAGCCGGTGCCGAAATCGTCGAGCGCAAAACGCAGGCCATGGGCGACGCCCTGGGCCAGCGTATGGAAGGCGCCCTCCAGATCGTCGATGGCGGCGGATTCGAGAATTTCCAGTTCCAGGTCGTCCGCCTGAACCGCCGGATACTTGCGCAGAATCGCCAGCAAGCGGTCGATAAAGCCCGGCTGCTGCAAATGGCTGGCGCCGATGTTCGCACTGACGCGCAGCTTCAGCCCCGCCGCCTGCCACGCGGCAGCCTGGGACAGCACGGCATCGAGCACCCATTCGCCGAGGGCGGCCTCCAACACGATGTCGTCCATCCCGGGCAGGAAAGCGCCGGGTGCCAGCAGCCCCCGCTCCGGATGCTGCCAGCGGATCAGGGCCTCGGCGCCAACCACCCGGCCCGCGACGAGGTCGACCTGGGGCTGGTAGTACATGACGAACTCATGACGCGCCAGCGCTTCGGTAATGCGCTTGTGCGACTCGACGCGAGCCTTGACCTGGCGGTCGTGCTCGATGTCGAAAAGATGGTAGCGGTTCTTCCCCGCCTCCTTTGCCCGGTACATGGCCTGGTCGGCATGGCGCAGCAGGGTGTCGGCATCGCTGTTGTCGCGCGGATAGAGGGTGACGCCGACGCTGGCCGACACGGAGATTTCAACGTCGCCGATCGTCAGCGGCTGCGCCACGCCACGCAGCACGCGGTCAAGCATGGAAAAGCAGTCACTGCCCTCGGCAAGATCGTTGAACAGCAGCACGAACTCGTCGCCGCCCAGGCGCGCGATGGTGTCGCCGGCCCGCAGCACCTCCTGCAAGGCCCGGGTGATCGCCACCAGCAGCCGGTCGCCGGCTTCGTGGCCAAAACTGTCGTTGATGGGCTTGAAGCCGTCCAGGTCGAGGTAGCAGACCGCCAGGGGCTTGCGGTCGCGGCGGGCGCGGGCAATCGCCTGGTTCATGCGGTCGGCGAGCAGGCGGCGGTTAGGCACGCCGGTGAGGGTGTCGTAGTGGGCGATGCGATCCAGTTCGGCCTCGTGTTCCTTCATGCTGCTGATGTCGGAAAACACCGCGACGTAGCGGATGACTTTGCCGGCATCGTCCGTCACGGCGGCAATCGAAATCAGTTCCGCGTAGACCTCGCCCGACTTGTGCCGATTCCATATCTCGCCGCGCCAGACCTTGTACTCGCCCAGGGCACGCCACATCTCGGCGTAAAACGCCGCGTCCTGCTTGCCGGAACTCAGCAGCTTGGGGTTGCGGCCGAGCACTTCCTCGCGGCGGTAGCCGGTGATGCGGGTGAAGGCCGGGTTGACGTCGACGATGTTGTTGTCGGCGTCGGTGATAACGATGCCGTCGCGACTGGTGTCGAAAACGCTGGCAGCCAGGCGCAGGCTTTCCTCGTCCTTGCGGCGGCGCAGGCTGCGTATCTCGTTGCCGAGAATCAGCGCCGCATGGCTGAAAAAGATCGGCAGATAGTGGCGCAGCGGCGCCGCGGGAAAGTGCAGGTTTTCCAGCTTGATGACGCCGATCAGCCCGTCGCCCACAATGAGGGGGAATACCCAGGTCCACGCGCCGGGACTGACCGCGCCTTGCATCAAGGCGTCGTCGCCGCACTTGGCCTGCTCGATGAACTGGCGACGCCCGGCACACTCGGCCACCAGGGTGTCGTCGATGGCGGCCAGCAGTTTGCGCTCGCCGGCGAAGTCGGCATAACGCAATTCATTGTCGATCCAGTAGTAGAGCTTGATGTTGGTGCCGCCTATGGTGTCGACGATGCTGTAGAGCAGCTTCGACACCATGTCGTCCAGCCCCGGCAGCGGGTCGATCTGCTCGATCAGGCTGATCACCAGTTGCAGATAGGACTTCTCGTCCGCGAGCTTGCGGACCCTGGCCTGTAGCCGCTCCAGTTCTGAATCCCGCACCGGGAGATCAGCTTGCGTCATGTTTCCTCGTGCTGTCTGCGGACGATGGCGTCCGCCAGTACCGACTCCAGATGATCGAGCGACGCGTCGGCCCACACCAGCGGCAGGTCGACAAAGCGGGCGGCGGCTTCTGCCGCGGCGGTGAAGTCGATGGAACAGGGCGTGCGCACGGCGACCATGTATTTGTGGCTGCTGTGGAAGATTTCCCGCACCACGGCCAGGTTCTTGCCGAAAGCCTCGGTAATCATGGGCTCCCAGGTCAGCGCCCAATCCTCCAGCAGAAAATAGGCGCCCTTGCCGAGTTCCGCCATGAAGCGCTCAAAGCCCAGCAGCATGACGATGCAATTCTGGCCCTCGGTGCGCAGCGTGTGATGGCATGTCAGGATGTCGTCCATGCGCGGGTGGCAGGCGCCGTAGAAGACGATGTTTTGTCGTCCCCGGCTCTCCTCGGCATCAAGCGCGGCATTCAGCTCGGTGCCCAGCTTGTTCAGGTAATTGTGGAGCGACGAGGCAAGAAAGTGGGTCTCGACATTCCAGCCGTTCTTCCGCACCAGGAAATCCACTTCCTTGTGCAGAATGCCGCAGCCGACCAGGACGAAAGGCTTGCCGGGCGCGGCGGGCGACTGCGCGCTCATGGCGTTCTCCCATACTCGAAGGCCGCCTCGACCATGGCGCGGATGTTCGCCGCGGGCACCGCCATCGGCATGACGCCGGTACCGAAGAGAAAGTGGCCGCCGGGCTTGCCGATGTCGCACATGCGCTTGACCTCGGCGCGGGTCTCTTCCGGCGTCCACTGGATGAGTTTGATGTCGTCGATGACGCCGCAGGTCAGCCCCTTGTTGCCGATGAGGGCCTTGGCCTGCGCGAGATCGGCGAGCGGGCTGACGTAATAGACGCCGATACCCAGCTCGTCGCGCACGATTTCGATGACGTCGTTGAAGGGCGCCATGCCGCAGTAATAGACGATGCCGCCGATGCCGCCCGGCGCCAGGTCGCGCTTCATCCACGGCAGGGAAAACTCGCGAAAGCGCTTCTTGCCGACGAAATAGGTCGAGCCGAAGGGCGTGGAATACACCAGCACGTTGGCGCCGGCCGCCCGGTAGGCGGCGACTTCCTTCTGGAAAAACTCGCTGCACTTCTTCAGCAACTCGTCCCTCAGATCGGCCGGGCCGGACAGCAGCAGTTCCATCCACTTTTCCATGCCCATCAGCAGGGCCGGCAGGGTAGTGGAGGCGGTGAGGTAGGCGCAGATCGGGTGGGTCGCCCCGACTTCGTCGCGCAGGATGTTGAGGCAGGTTGCGGTTTCGGCCCAGGCCGGGTGGGCGGTGATGTCGTCCGGCACCTCCAGTTTGGCAATGTCGTCGTAGTCCTTGATGACGAAGTCGGCGACGTTGGGCGAACCGTTCTCGGCGAACAGGATGTCCTTGCAGCCGAACAGTTCCGCCTCCTTGCCGACGTAGAACAGGCTCCAGACGTTGTCGTAGCCGTAGCGGGCACGCATGCGCAACTGGCCGGCGGCGACGTTCTCCCCGCGGGCGTAATAGTCGCGCTGCGACAGACCCAGTTCGCGCGCGCCCTGGTCGAGCAGGTTGCAGAACACGGGAATGCGGGGCGCCGGCTGACCGCCAACGGCGGCAACGAGAATTTCGAGCGGGGTCATGGCTTCACCTCGCGGATCAGGTCGATGATCGTCCTGGCGGCATTGACGCCGTCCGGCGCCCAGCCGTCGGCACCGACCGACTTGTAGAGTTCGGTGTCGAAGCGGTAGGGCGCGCCGCCGACGGCAATGCGGATACGATCTTCGAGGCCGCGCTCACGCAGGATCTGCCGTACTTCGAGGCAACCGTGTTCGCCGCCGGCCGTATGCACCATCATGCTCGATATGGCGATGACCTGAGCATCCTGAGCCACGGCGGCGTCGACGAATTTCGCCGCCGGCACATTCACGCCGATGTCGATCACCTCGACCATCAGCGCCCGCAGGCAACCGGAGACGATGCGTTTGCCCAGCGAGTGCAAATCGCCGAAAGCGGTGCCGATGACGACGCGGCCGATGATCTCCGGCGGACGCTGAAATTTGACCAGCATGCGCTCGGTCACCTCCGAGGCGATCTGGGCGGTCATGAAGTGCTGGGCCAGATTGGCGTCGGGATCCCTGGTGATCTCGGCCATCATCATTTCCACCGCCGGAATGACCACCTTGAAGACCACATCCTCGGCGCTGATACCGCTCGCCAGTGCCGCATCGACCACCGCAAAGGCGCCGACCTTGTCGGTTTCAAAAACCGCCTCGTTGTAGGACTTGATGATGTCGTCGAGCATGGCGTCTCCTATCGCTGAACGGAAGGCACGGGGCACAAGCGCAAATAATCGATAAAACGGTCTTCGTAGCCGTCTACGAAGGATAGGTTATTCACGCTGGCCTTTTCCGCCAATGCGGACGAAAGCGCTGCGCCATCGGCAGCCAGCAACATGCGCTCGCAGCCGGCCAGCGCGGCGTCGGCGTACAGCTCGACGCCGGCGCGGTCTATGGGCGGCAGCAGGCCCACGTTCCGGGCGTGACCAATGTCCAGCGTGCGGCCGAAAGCGCCGCAAACGCACAGGCGCCGGATGTCCGGCCAGCCCAGGCCCGCCAGTTTGAGCAGCTCCGCCAGCGCCGCCGCCGTGGCCGCCTTGGCGCGCTGGAAGGCATCGACATCGCCGCCGGTGATGCCGCTCTTCGGGTCGGCCGGATCGAGGCGGAAGCCGTCTTCGCCGGGCCGCACGGCGAAGCGGCCGGACGGCTTCAGCACCCCATCGGCGAGCAGCAAGGCGATCGCGTCCACCAGACCGGAGCCGCAGTAGCCGCGCGGCGCATCGCCGCCTATCACCGAAAACTCGAAGCCACCTTCCCGCCGCCGCACGCGGCAGATCGCCCCCGGCTCGGCCGGCATGCCGTGGCGTATGCCCACCCCCTCGAAGGCCGGGCCGCCGGGCACCGAGGTCAGGTGCAGGCGCATGCCGTCCCAGAGCGCAATCTCGGTGTTGGTACCCAGGTCGAGCAGCACCGATCCGGCCGGCCCGTCCGTCAAGCCGGTGGCGATCAGGTCGGCCAGCAGGTCGGAACCGATAAATCCCGCCACGGCCGGCGCCACCACGACCTCGGCATTGGGCATGAACCACTCGGCCCGCCACGCCGCCGCATCGGCCGGCGTGCAATCGGTGGCGCGCTGCCAGTTGTCCGGATCGGCCAGTGCCGCGCCGCCCTGCCCGGTCAGCAAGGCCAGCATGGCGGTATTGCCGACGACGACGACGCGGCCGATCTGCGC
>OBOI01000039.1_pt1 | contig 56966 bp, 29 predicted proteins | sample 1670151 | NCBI WGS metagenome assembly OBOI01 (sample SAMEA104232303, study PRJEB22302) | sediment metagenome | biome: forest; feature: aquifer; material: sediment | place: USA | collected 2011-08-07 | depth 0.01 m | reverse complement strand
AATCTCACTATGGTTTGAGTAAAGATTATGAAGTAAGCAGTAAAGAACTTGATCTCTTAGTTGAGGCAGCGTCAACAATAGAAGGGATAATTGGAGCTCGCATGATGGGCGCAGGATTTGGCGGATGTACAACTAATCTTGTTGAAGAAGCCGCTGTTGAATCATTTACGGATCTCATCATAGATCAGTATCTCCATAAAGCCGGCAAAGAATTGAAAGTTCATATTGGAACAATAACATCAGGAACGGAAAGAATTACGGAAACAATTCCATTGTATACAATTTAAGAATGAAAGGAGGTGTGAGGCAAAGAAATATTACCTAAGGTGTTGCATTGCACAAATTTATCTTGATGGGAAATTTATTGGGACTGTCTACCGGAGTAAAGAAGAAAATTCGATGATTGAGCTGCCGGAAACAGATGACCCAAATCCAACATTAGATGTTGTGGTTGAAGCTCTTGGACGAATAAATTTTGGACCAAGACTTCTTGATAGAAAAGGTATAACGAATTATGTTGAGCTTAATGGTGTCACTTTGATGAATTGGAAAGTTTATAATCTTCCTATGAATTACTCCGATCTCAATAAATTGAAATTTACAGAAGAGATTGTTTCAACTGCACCTGCATTTTACAGCGGTCATTTCGATCTGGAAAAAACAGGAGACACGTTTCTTGATTTAAGCAAATGGAAAAAAGGATTTGTTTTTGTCAATGGGCATAATCTTGGTCGATACTGGGATATTGGTCCTCAACATGATCTGTATTTACCCGGTGTCTGGCTTAAAAAAGGAAGAAATGAAATAATAATTTTTGATTTATTGCTAGATACACCGGCACCGCTCAGCAGTTCTTCAATGAGAAATAAAGATTAAAAGTGTAACTGATTTTAAGTAATCACAAATATTTTTGTTCTACTAAATAACCATATTTATTAAATAACAATATAAAGGAGTACAAAAATGTACAGGCTTACTTATGTTCTTTTGATAACTTTGTTGATGGCATTGAACGGTTTTGCTCAAAGCACATCAATACTGTTTTTCTCGGGCAACGTTGGTGGACTTTCGGACCGCGTTTCGTACAGCTCCTGGGGGTTTTCCCAGAATCGGCTGCATTTAGCTGAGCAACAAGGATATTCCCCGGGTACCAATGCGTTACTTTGGGCTACGGCAAATTGGAGTTGGCAAGGTATTAATTTTGGTCTTCAAGACACACGGAATCTTAAAAATACCTGGAATTCCGATACACTTAGTTTCAAGATTAAGGCTCCTGCCGGTATAAACACACTGCTTTCAAAAATTAAAGATAATGCAGGGAAAGCCGGTGTGTACATTTTTACCGGCTTAGATACTGTTTATAATGGAGACTGGCTGCAAGTTAAAGTTCCATTAAAGAAATTCGTACTCGACTCTCTGTTTGATACCACTCAGGTTAAAGCTCTTACTATTGAAGCAGCATACCAAGACAAAACCATTCCGGAAACACTCTTATTTGATGATATACAAATTGGTTCTCCCAAAGTGGTCGTTCATGTAGTTGTATTTAACGGCAGGTCGCTGCAATACGGGATAAGTTATGGCGCCTGGGGATTTCCAAATAATAATCTTGTCATCGCTCAGGGTGAGGGATATAATCCCGGAACGAACGCTATCGTTTGGGAAGGATCAGATTGGAGCTGGCAAGGGAAGGAGTTTAAAATGCGTCCGCAGGATTTTACTAATTCTTGGCCTGCCGATACTCTTAAGTTTAAGATAAAAGCACCGGCAGGTATTAATTCGCTGTTAGTGCGTTGGAAAGATGCAAATGGAAAAAACGCAACTCGCATTCTAACAAGCAGTGATGTGGTTTATGACGGCACCTGGAAAAAGGTAAACGTACCGCTTAATTCTTTTACTCCGGATGCAGGTTTTAACATGTCAAAAATTACAGCTTTCAGGATTGAAGCTGCTGTAGAAAATTTAACCGTTCCACAGCGTCTTCTGTTTACCGATATTTGGACCGGTAACCCTTCAATAGATGTTATTCCTCCTGCTGCACCTGCGAGTGTGTCGGTATCTACCGATCCTTCTTACCCGTATGTAAATCTGGTTTCTTGGGGTGATGTAACGAGCGAAACCGGCGAGACCTATAATGTTTATGCAAGTCTTTATCCTATAACTACACTGGGTACAAGCACTGTTGTGCAAATAGCTGCAAATGTTCCCGAAGGTACAACCTCAATTCCTCACAGGCTTTATTATCCATTAAAGGATTATGCTATATCATACTATTATGCAGTTGAAACGGTTGATAAAGCCGGGAATGTTTCTACAACTTTTGCCAAAACTCCGGCTTCTTACACAAATGTCGGAAAGAAGAGAGCTGTAATTTCATTAAATCCGCCCAAGAATTTTATAGCCGATGCCAACCTAAATGAGTGGACAAATATCGTTCCTTATACTATGAATCCAAACAAGAATATTTATACAGGGACAATTACCGATTCACTCGATTACTCGGCTAAAGTTTATGTGGCAATAGATAGTAACTATTTGTACGTAGCCTTTGATGTATTTGATGATGCGTTCACTTGGCTATCTACCAATACTCAACCTTGGTGGGAGGATGAAAACATAGAGTTCTATTTCGGGCTTTATCAGCTATCCCGTCCGCATCAGGTCTTTCAACGCGGTAACGAACCTGATTACCGGTTTGTTTTTATGCCTAACAAGCTGATGAGATCTACTCCTGGCTATCCTGATCTGACCATTTATGCGAACAAGACTGCCAATTATATTTGGCAAGATTTCGGCGGACGGGACTACATTATTGAAGCCAAAATTGCCTTGTCCGACATTCGGATTTCAGACGACGCAATCTTCGACCCGCAAAAAGGTAAAGAAATTCCATTTGAAATATTCGCTGCCGATGCAGATGTTGTTAATGGCGGAAATTCAAGCCGTCTTCAATTAGGAGACAATCCGGCGCTTAATCCTAATGGTAGCCCTTCTCACTGGGCATTTGCCTGGATAGGCGTACCGGATTGGGTTACAGGTGTGGAAAAAACTGATAATAGTATCCCCCAAATGTTTGAGGTAATGCAAAACTATCCAAATCCATTCAATCCTTATACCACAATAAGATTCGCAATACCTCATCAATCATTGGTTACTATTAAGATATACAACATGCTTGGTCAAGAAGTAAAAATTCTCATGAATAAGGAAATGTCGCCTGGCTTGTATAATGTTCAATGGGATGGTAAAGATAATTATGGACAAAGTGCCGCAAGCGGTGTTTATGTTTATAGAGTTGTTGCCGGGCAATATTCTCAAAGCATGAAAATGCTCTTGCTTAAATAGTATCAAATGATACCGAAGAAAGGGTAAAAACAAAGTTAATAGTCAGCCGGTAATAAATCAATATACTGGCTGACTACAGATTTAGATAAACGAGTAACAAGAGAAATAGTGTTTAGGTCATCAAACTTTTGAGAAAGAAGCTTAACAGCTTCAAAGTCACGGATGTAGCACCTGCCTACCGCAGGCAGGTTCAACAGCATCTTTAGAGTGATTAGTTTTTTGACAAATTGTAAGGACGAGATAACCATTAAGGTAGTCTGAGATAATTTCCTTTTTATGGGTTTGTCCACTTCCAATTTGCTGTATGTTGCCTCTAGCAGGAAAAGTTCTGTTGTAAAGAGACTGATACTCTCTAACATATTGCCCAGCAGTAAACTCAATGAAGCTCCCCGCCGCAAGCGGCGGGGTATCTTCGTCACGCCCGAATTCTTTTATCGGCCATCCATAGAATAGATTCCCGCCAAAAACGTGCGGGAATGACGTCACACCGCAAGCGGCGGGGAATTCAACCCTAAGAGATTAAATATGAAAACCAAAAATGCAGCCAGTCTAATTATTATTTTCTTCGCCAGTCTACTCGCAGCGCAAACAAACAAAACAAAAGAGTGGGAAAATCCGGAACTGAATTCGATCAACAGAGAGCCGATGCATTCAACGCTTATGCCTTATGAAAGTTTTGAGAAAGCTGCGGTGGCTAAGAGATTCGATTCAAAATATTATTTCTCTCTCAACGGAAAATGGAAATTTAACTGGGTGAACAAGCCGGATGACCGCCCGCTAGATTTCTATAAAGTGGATTATAATGTGAGCGAATGGAAAGAGATTAACGTTCCGAGCAATTGGCAATTTGAAGGATATGATGTTCCAATCTATCTCAACATGAATTATCTCTTCAAGATGAATCCGCCGTTTATTGAACATAGCTGGAATCCGGTTGGCTCTTACAGAAGAGAATTTGAAATTCCGGCTGATTGGAAAGACCGGCAGACTTTTCTTGTGTTTGATGGAGTTGAAGCAGCGATGTACTTATGGGTCAACGGCGAGTTTGTCGGCTACAGCGAAGATTCAAGACTTCCGGCTGAATTCAACATCACCAAGTATTTGAAAGAAGGAAAGAATGTGCTCGCTGCAGAAGTCTATCGTTTTAGCGACGGTTCCTATCTCGAAGCGCAAGATATGTGGCGTCTAAGTGGAATTTTTAGAAAAGTATATCTAATGTCAACGCCGCAATTTCACATTAGAGATTTTGAAGTTAAGACAGAGCTTGATGAGAATTATAAAGATGCTGAGTTGAAAGTAATTACCCGCATCCGTAATTACGGCACTAATCTATTCACAAAATATAAAGTCGAAGCTTCGCTTTTAGATGTTGATCAGGAACCACTTCAGCTTGAAAAAACTATGAGCGGAGGAATCGAATATGTTTTACCCAAAGCTGAGGCAGTAATAAATCTGAAATCCAAAGTTGTGAAGCCGCTTAAGTGGAGCGCCGAGAAACCAAATCTTTATACTTTAGTTCTAACATTGAAGACCGAAAAGGATAGTGTGATTGAATATCAGAGTGTTCGAGTCGGTTTCCGTAAAAGCGAAATAAAGGATGGACAATTGTTGGTGAACGGACAGCCAATTCTTATTAAAGGAACAAACCGCCACGAACATGACCCGGTAACAGCACATAATATTTCCGAAGAGTTGATGATCAAAGACATAACGCTGATGAAGCAGCATAACATAAACACAGTTCGCACTTCGCACTATCCAAACGATACGCGCTGGTATGAGCTGTGCGATGAGTATGGCTTGTATGTTATTAACGAAGCAAATGTTGAATCGCATGGCATTGGCTACGCTTGGGAAAATACATTAGCAAACAAACCGGAGTGGCTCTGGGCTCACTTGGAAAGAAATCAAAGAATGGTCGAACGCGACAAAAATCATCCAAGTGTAATTATTTGGTCGTTTGGCAACGAAGCAGGAGATGGAACGAACTTTCAAGCAATTTATGATTGGATGAAAATGCGCGATCCTTCGCGTCCGTTGCATTATGAACAAGCCGAGCAAAAATCCAATACAGATATTATTTGTCCAATGTACTCAAGAATTGATTACCTCTTAGAGTATGCGAAAGAAAAACATGATAGACCAATGATTCTTTGCGAGTATCAACATGCGATGGGTAATTCGCTTGGAAACATTAAAGATTATTGGGATGTGATTGAAAGCCACGATCAGCTTCAAGGCGCAAGCGTTTGGGATTGGGTAGATCAAGCTTTCAAAAAGAAAACTGAAGACGGCAGAGACTTTTGGGCTTATGGTGGTGACTTTGGCGAGAAGATGACAGACAGAAATTTCTTGATCAATGGTCTCGTAATGGCTGATAGATCAATCACGCCTAAGACTATTGAACTGAAAAAAGTTTATCAAAACATTTCCGTCAAGCCGGTTGATTTGACAAAAGGCGAAATAAAAATCATCAATAAGTATTTCTTCACCAATCTGAACAAGTTCGAGATGGTTTGGAAATTCAAAGAAGATGATAAAACTTTACAAGAGGGAATTGAAAGCAGCATTTCACTTGATCCAAGAAAAGAAAAAGTAATTTTCTTGCCGATCAAGCATACTGCTCCGAAGAAAGATTGTAAATATTGGCTGACGATTAGTTTTATGCTGAAAGAAAATACATCTTGGGCGAAGAAGGGTTATGAAGTCGCGGCTGAACAGCTTCAGTATCCTCATAAACGGATTGTTGTGAAGGTTGATTCAAAGAGTCTTCCACAAATCAAAGTTCAAGAAGGTGCGGCTGATGTTAAAATCATCGGCAAAGATTTTGAAATTTCGTTCGACAAGAATAAAGGAATGATTGCTTCATACAGCTATAAGAACCAGACTTTAATTGAGAAAGGACCGGAACCAAATTTTTGGCGTGCGCCAACAGATAATGATTTTGGAAACGGACATCATAAACGCACTGCTGTTTGGAGATATGCCGGAGACACAAGAGTTGTAAAAAACTTCACAACTCAATTTGATGAAGCAGCAAAAAATAAAGTGACCATAAACATTGAATATGAATTGGGTGAGGTTGGTTCAGAATACTTCTCAACATATACAATTTTTGGCAATGGTGAGATTGCAATTGAAAACAAGATAAAGATTAACAAGAAAGAATTGCCGGAAATCCCACGGTTTGGATTAAAGCTTAATATCCCAAAAGAGTTATCCAATATTGCGTTTTATGGAAAAGGTCCGCATGAAAACTATTGGGATCGCAATGCCGGTGCGTTTGTGGATTTGTATAATTTAAGCATAGATGAAATGCATACGCCGTATGTAAGCCCGCAAGAAAACGGAACGAGAACTGATCTTCGTTGGATAGCAATGACAAATAAAAACGGCTTTGGTTTGATGGCGGTTGGCGAGCCGTTGCTCAGTGCTTCAACTCGTTTTTATACTGATGAAGACTTAACGCAGAAGGAGCGCGGAACTATGCATCCAACAGATTTGATTAAACGGGATTTCATTTACGTAAATCTCGATCTTAAACAAATGGGTGTTGGCGGAGACGATTCTTGGGGAGCGAGAACACATAAAGAGTATATACTGTTTCCGCAGGATTATAGTTTTAAGTTGGTTCTAAAGCCGGTTGTTACATCAGGCAAGTTAATGGAAGAATCCAAAAAACTTTCTAAATAACCGGTAAAGAGAAAAGAGATTTATGTGAAATGAAGATTGGAGTGCAAGTTGTAGAGGCGAAGGATTTTAATATGCCTACATCAACTGATTTACTAAACCAATTTTTCCGAAGAATTACAGCATGGATAAGTTTGATTATCGTCTTATTCCTATTTTACAGTGTTTCGACGCTAAGCCAAACCACCGGAAAAATTTCCGGAAAGGTTACGGATGCCGAAACCGGCGAACCGCTCATCGGAACGAATGTTTTAATTGTTGGAACCAGCAGGGGAGCAGCAACGGATATAGACGGTGAGTTCTACATAATCAATGTTTCGCCTGGTACATATAAACTTCGTTTTCAAATGGTTGGTTATGAAGCTTTGGAGTTAGAAGATTTAAGAGTTTCAATAAACCGTACAGCGACTGCGAATATAAAACTGAAGCAAACCGCAATAACTGTGGGTGAAGTTGTGGTAAAAGCGGATAGGGTGATTCAAAAGGATCAGACCGGTTCGATTAGGAATATTTCCGATAAAGAAATTTCAATTCTTCCTGTTGAAACAATTAACGACGTTGTTGCTTTGCAGCCGGGTGTGGTAGCAGGTCATTTTAGAGGCGGCAGAACTAGCGAAGTGCTTTATCTTTTGGACGGCATAACGATTAATGAGAATTTCTCTTCGGGTAATGCTATCAATGTGGAAAAAGAAGTAGTAAGGGATGTTGAAGTTATCTCAGGTACCTTTAATGCAGAATACGGGCAGGCAATGAGCGGAGTTGTAAATGTTGTAACAAAAGAGGGCGAAAATCGCTTTAGCGGTTTAGTATCCGTAAGCATGTCAAACTACTATACTTCGAATAACGATATATTCATCGGACTAAAGAATAGTGAAATAAATAGAAACCAGGATTATAAGTTACAGCTAAGCGGTCCGGTTATTCCGGACAAGCTTACCTTCTTGTTTAACGTCCGAGATCAAAATAATAAAAACTATCTAAACGGGATTCACAGATTTGATGTTAATAATTACAGCGATTTTTCCTCGTCTGACTCGAGCCGGTGGTACACCGAACACACCGGCGGTAATGAGTATGTTCCCAACTTCAGCAAGAATCTGTCCTTATTGGGAAAGCTTACTTTTAAATTGTCCGAAGATATTAAGGTTTCTTTACTTTATGATTATGGTAAGAACGCCTATAAAGACTACGACCACATGTATAAGTATAATCCTTATGGTTCGCCAATAACCCATACCATAAGCAAACTGTATGCATTGCTGCTAACTCATATTATATCAAAAGATCTTTTCTATGAAGCGAAGTTTTCGAATTTGTATTACTACTTCGGAAACTACCTCTATGAAGATCCTTTCGATAGACGTTATGTTCATGATGCTTATTTGAGAAGTACTGGACCTGGTTTCTATACAGGGGGTCAAAGTAAGAATCATAACATTCACAAAGAGAATAAGTATTCGGTGAAAGTAGACCTTTCCTGGCAGGCAAATAAGCATCATCTCCTTCAGGTAGGAATACTGGGTGATTTGATTAATTTAAAAAACGACTGGCATACCATTAGAAATGCCTATGAAGGTACCGGTGTGCAGCAAGATGATTTCTATTTTGATGCTGCTTCCGGAAAAATAGTTTTCCCGTATTACAAACCTACGGTTTATGGAGATACCACAATCTATGCCGATGTTTACAGTGTCTGGCCTAAGAATTTTGGGGCTTATATTCAGGACAAAATGGAATATGACGAACTGGTGATTAACTATGGTTTGAGGTTCGAGTATTTCGATCCGTCTTCCGTATATCCTTCACAGATTAGAAATCCCGGCAACCTGCTTTCCTTCCCGGACAATCCGGAGAGAATGTCCCAATATCTAAAAGCTAAACCGACTTATCAATTAAGTCCTAGAATAGGATTAGCATATCAATTAGGTCAGTATGCTGTTCTGCATTTCGGCTATGGTCATTTCTTCCAGACACCGCCGCTTTATGCACTATATCAAAACCATGCCTTTCTTGTTGGTCCAACTTCTTATTCAACAGTTATGGGGAATACGGAACTTAAGCCGCAAAAGACAGTGCAATATGAAGTTGGTCTCGGGCAAGAATTAATTACGGGGATGAATTTAGAGGTTGCTGTTTTCTATAAGGATATTTATAATTTATTGAGTACTAAAGTTGTAACTACTTACAACCAGATTGCCTACGGAATGTACACAAATAAAGATTATGGAAATGTAAAAGGTCTGGAAGTAAAATACGATTTCAGATTTGAGAATTTTGCCGCCTATTTAAACTACACTCTTCAGTATGCTACAGGCAATGCAGACAATCCTACAGAGACATTCACGCGCGCAGGTAATAGTATGGATCCGATTTCTACATTGATTCCATTAGCCTGGGATCAACGCCATACTCTGAATTTAACTTTATCTTATTCACTACCGAAATTTAGTCTGACGGTTACAGGTCGTTACAATTCAGGGGTTCCGTTTACATGGTCTCCTCCTACTCAAAACAGATTGGCTGACATAAATTTATATCCTAACAACTCGATACAGCCTTCTACGTTTGAAGTGGATTTATATGCTTATTATAATTTATTAAATATAAAGCCGCTGCAAATTGAACTGACGCTGAATATATATAATTTATTCGACAGACTCAACGCAAGATGGGTCAATAGTCAAACCGGTCAACCTTACACTGCTATTGTACAAACATCAGACCTTACGAGTCATCATAGCGACTTCAATAGTTATTATGACATTATTCGTAATCCGGATATGTACTCAACGCCACGTCAAATAAAACTTGGTCTAAAAGCCAACTTCGATTTTTAACTTTTAGAAATTAGATTGTTTTTTCAAATTAGAGGTTACGATGACAATTAAGATTTCCTTGCTCATAATGTTGTTAATCATCAGCAGTTCATCTTTCAGTCAATTTTTGAATTATCAGGGACCGAATGATCCTGCAGGCGATCCCGCCGCAAGAAGGGAAGCTTACATGAGGGGAAACCGTGTATTGCTATATTTCCAGAATACAACCGAATTATCTTTTTGGCCTAAAACAGATGCCTCACTATGGCCAAATAATTATGAAGGCACACGAATGCTTGACGGTATAGCACTGATGGTTGGTGCAAAAGTGTATATAAAACAAGATACGATCCCTGTTGAAGACCCAATAGGGATAACAGACCTCGATACGCTTTATTATTTGCAGACAAGTTACCGGCAGGGAATGGATAGAAATCTAACAGGAACAATCACTTGGGGATTTTATCCTGTGTTCGGATATTTCAATCCTACAAGTGAAACACCTGCTATGAGTAATCGTCCGGATTCCTGGCCCCCTAACGGCTGGCCCTCACAGGGTAATCAAACAAAATGGCCCGGAGAATGGGACGGCAGATTCGGCAGAGGTGTACAGTATGCAGATTTAGAGACTTACTTTGTTGCAAATGATGCACAGGATCAAGAGTATCTTGTGTTTGGAAATAGAGTAAAATATTATCCGCGCCCAGCAGTGCGTATTGGCGATCAGGCAACAATTCAAAAAGGAATGCGGTGGGGAGGTATCGGTATCAGGGTTGCACAACGGGGATTTCAATGGAATAATCCTCAAGCAAGGGATGCACTTTTCTGGGAGTATTCGGTTGCTAACATCTCAGATTATAATCTGCATGATGTAGCTTTTGGTTATCGGGTAGATACCTGGATTGGCGGCGAAAGTTCAAGTGACGACGTCGGATTTTATGATACCTTCGTTGATATGATGTATAGTTGGGATACCGACGGAATAGGTTTCGGAGGCAGACCTACCGGTACCGTTGGTATTGCTTACCTTGAAAGCCCCGGGGCACCGGATGACGGAAAAGATAACGACGATGACGGAATTGTCGACGAGAAAAGAGACAATGATGCTGGAACTAAAATTGTTGGACGCGACAATATAGTTGCTTATATGCAATCCCATTACAATATGGATAAGTTTTTCAAATTTTATCATTACAACAGTGTTGACGATATTCCTGCCGTTCAACAAGGCGTTTGGTGGACCGGCGATGAAGATGGGGACTGGCGATCATTTGATGATCGCAACAGCAACGGTAAATGGGATATAGGGGAACCGCTTAATAATGATGTTGGGCTTGACGGAGTTGGACCCGGCGATCTAAACTATACCGGTCCCGATGAAGGTGAAGGAAACGGTAAACCGGACTATGTTCAGGGTAAAGGCTGCGAACCTGAATTTGATGCTACCGACGTATCCGAATCAGATATGTTGGGTTTGACATCTTTCCAGATGTTTACCGAACCGGATCCATCTTCTTCATATCGTTGGTTTCGGGGTGACAAATCGATGTGGGAACTAATTGGTACTAGATTGCTGCCAACAGAGTTTTGGTCAGGCAGTCTTTCAAATCTAGGGTTCACAATGTCTACCGGTCCTTTTCCGCTTAAAAAAGGGAATGAAGAAAGGATATCAATGGCTGAATTGCATTCGTATGATCCCTTAGCCGGGTTGAATTCCAGCGCACATACTGCACAGGCGCTATTCGAGAAAAAAAGGATTGTTCAAGTTATATATGATAAAGATTATCGATTTGCACAACCTCCGCTTTTACCTACGCTTAGCGCAACAGCAGGTGACGGTAAAGTGATATTGACGTGGGATGATAGGTCGGATACAAAAACAAGAGATCCTTTTGTAGATAATGTAAATGATTTTGAAGGTTATAAGTTATTTAGAGCTACCGATAAAAACTTTTTGGATGCCTTGGTAATTACAGATGGTTTTGGCACAAAGAGCGGACTAAAGCCGATTTTTCAATGCGATAAAGTTGATGGCATTTCCGGGTTTGCAAATTTTGGTGCAGTTAGCGGCGCCGAATATTATCTTGGTAATGAAAGCGGCATAGTCCACTGGTTCATTGATAACACAGTTCGAAACGGAGTTACATATTATTATGCTTTAGTTGCTTATGATTACGGTATACCCTCTTTGGGTGTTGCCCCTTCGGAAAACAATATTGTTGTGGAATTAGATGAGGCGGAAAACGTCATCTTTACGGGGCAAAATGTTCAAGTTGTTACTCCACATCAGATGGCGGCAGGTTACCAACCTCCTTCACTTGAAGTCTTAAGCAGACCAAAAATTGGCAGCGGTAGTATAACTCCCGAAATGCTCGCAATAGGCGATATTATAACAAATCATACCTACAAAATTAAATTTGATATCGACACTATCTACGTGGTACCTGATTATAATTACGGTCTTCAATACACAACAAGCGGTTTCTCCGTCTTTGATGGGACTGATAACAACAAACTTGTATATTCCGAATCGCCGCAAAATTACATACAGGATCATATTCTTTTCAATGACCAGTATAAATACTATTACCTTAATCCCGAAAAGGAAATCACAACCGATGTTTTCGACGGTTTAAATCTGAAAATAAATCTACCTTTAATCACTGCATCTTTCAATAAAAATAAATCCGGATGGCTGCAAGGAAGCTCTCCGATTAGAATAACTCCAACAATTAAAGAATCAAGTTACTTCCCATGGAATTATGAAATTATATTTCAGCCCAATGCTTATGTAAGCAAGGTTACGGATACCAGATTTGTTCGAGATGAAGCAGGCATTGGAAGACTTTCTAATCTTCTTACGAATCAGACATTTAATTTTAAGGTTCTGAATACCTCTTTCCCCAATTCAAACGGGAATTTTCAGGAAATGGATCTGGTGGCTCAAGATCAAAATTTTAACGGCAATTTTGACATGAGAACCGATAGAGTCTTCGTCGGAGCTTTAACTCCAAGCGGAGTTTGGGCAGGAACAGTGTTCATCATCGACTTTAAACAAGCAGTAACGGATGAGCAGCTTCCTCATGACGGAGATAAATATTTCGTTACCTTTGACAGACCTTTCTTTCTTACAGATTCGATGACATTTATTGTTATGCCGGAAAAGTCGTTAGACCCCGGAAAACTAAAAGAAACGATGGACCGGATCAAAGTTGTACCGAATCCTTATGTTGCTACTAATGCTATGGAACCGGCAGTATCCAATAAATTTCTAAACCAGAGAAGGAGTCTGCTGTTTACCCATCTGCCGGCTAAGAGCACAATTAAAATTTTTACTGCGAGCGGAGTTTTGGTCGATGAGTTTCACGTAGATAATCCTTCGGATGATGGGACAGCTCATTGGGATATGCTCAGCAGAGAGGGGCTCGATATTGCTGCCGGAGTCTACATATACTATGTAAAATCGGATTTAACAAGCGACACAAAAATTGGAAAGTTCGCAGTTATAAAGTAAAGTTTTAAAAAGGTTCGGGTATGAAGACTATAAAAGAGTTTTTATATGAAATCTGGTAAACTGGCGTTAATTTCTATCATTGCAGTTTTTATGCTTACTCCAGGAGTTTTTGCTCAAGGACCAAATAGGGTTGGCACAACTGCGGCAAACTTTCTGGAAGTTGGATTTGGCGCCGTTGCCACTGCAATGGGTGATTCGTATGTTGCTGATGCTAACGACGTATCGAGCATTTATTGGAACCCTGCCGGGCTTGCCTATCTGGAGAATTCAGAAGCCATGTTTACAGTTAAGCCCTGGATCGCAAATATAAATATGGGTTTTGCCGGCGTTGGAGTTCCTATTCCAAATATAGGAACATTAGGATTGGGAATAGTATATGTAAATTATGGTCAAATGGAAGTAACTACACTTGATATGCAGGACGGCACAGGCGAGGAATTTTCGGCAAGCGATTATGCATTCTCTCTTACTTATTCCAGGAAAATTGCCGAATGGTTTTCCTTTGGTTTCAGCGCTAAATACATATCTTCTACAATATGGCACACAAGCGCCAGCGCGTTTGCAATGGATCTTGGTGTTATAGTCAAAACGAATTTCTTCTCGCCTACATCTCAAAGAGAAGATGGAATGAAGATTGGTATGAGCATTTCAAATTATGGAACCAAGATGCAATACGATGGTCTGGATTTATTGAATCCTATTGATATCCTCCCTGATGAGAACGGCAACTATGCATACGTACCGGGTCAATTCAGGTTAAGTTCGTGGGAGCTTCCGCTTATTTTCAGAATCGGCATATCCGTAACACCGATTGTTACAAACTCATCCAGATTAAAGCTGGAAGTAAACGCTCTTCATCCTAACAATAACAATGAATCCGTTAACGTAGGCGGACAATATATGTGGGACGTGATATCTTTCGGAATCTTATATTTTAGAGGAGGATATAAAGCCCTATTTATGCAAAACTCAGAATACGGACTTACACTTGGTGCGGGATTTAAATCTCAACTGCCTCAAAACATTCATGTTCAGGTGGATTATTCTTACCAAGCTATGGGAATATTTGGTTATGTTAATTCATATTCTGTTAATGTTGCATTTTGATATCCTAAATTAAAATATTTATAATAATTTTTTTGTAACTACTTAGTCTGTTTTTTGTGAATTCTTTGTTTGCGCCAAGAAAATATTGAAAATCCGCATTCTTTTTAGCGGGAAGAAATCCCCTCACCGAGTCGAGTCTTCGACCTCACCCCATTTGGTCCCGCAAAGAACACGGGACGCAAAGAACGCGAAAGGGGAAATGGAGAGTGGGTATCCCCTTTGGAAAGGGGGATACAGGGGGATTTTTTGAATCAACGACTTCAACTAAGTAGTTACAATATTGTTAATCCTAACTCAAAATTCAAAGAGTAGTGAAAGGAAATAATTTCTATGAATAGAAAAATTTTAACATCAACTTTTTTATTAATTTCATTCTTTCTTTCATCTCAATCATGTTTGGGTCAGAATAAACAAAGCGAAAACTCAGATACCTTAGCTTTGGTTGGAAACCAGGTAATTACCACCTGGGAATTTATCAGAAGAGCAGAGTATACAGTTAGACCTCTTTACTGCCAAGGAAGCAGTAATGTAGACAAGCAGATTATTCTTAACTCATTGATTGCTGAAAAGCTGCTGGCACAAGAAGCGGCTGAAGATTCAGACTTTTATTCTAATAAGAATATTATGTCTTATTTAGAAGGACGAAAAGAGCAGGCAATGCGGCAGGTTCATTATTACTACGAGGCATATAACAAGGTTAAGGTGAATCCGGATGTAGTAAAAAGAATTTTTCCGCTGGCAGGCAGAAAGTATAATGTTTCATACTTTACTGTTGATAAGGAAAAGGAAGCTGCTTTTGTAAGAAAGAAGCTTTTTAAAGATAAGATGCCTTTTAACAAAATGTTCGCTTTGCTTTCACACACAAAAGGAGATTCACTGCCTTCAAGAGAAGTTTCATGGGAGAAAGGGGAAGTGAAAGAAATTGAGCAGGCATTGTTTTCCTATCCTCTAAAAAAAGATGAGATTGTAGGACCTGTAAGTATAAACGGCAAATTTATATTTATGAGAATTAACGGATGGATAGATTCGCCGTGGCGAATTGTTTCGGAAAATCAGGCAGATCAAAGATTGGACGATATAACAGATTGGCTTAAAGAAAATAAAGCAGGGGAAAACTACAAGTTGTACGTTGCCGGACTAATGAAAGGGGAAAAAGTTGAGTTCGTTAGAGAAACTTTTGAGAACCTTGCTGTGCTTGCAGCTAAAGCGACAATTGTAAGTGATTCTATCCGGAAGGCGATATTAAAAAAAGAAATCTATGAGGATCCCAACAAAGAAATGAGAGGATTAACTGCAGATATGGTGGAAGATATTAGAACTATTGCAGACCATCCTTTGCTTAAGATTGATGGGAAGATTTGGACTGTTAAAGACTTTCAGGCTGAGATTAAAAAGCATCCGTTGGTTTTCAGAAACAGATACTTGAGCAAGAAAAACTTTGTAGAAGAGTTTAGACTGGCAATAGTCGATTTAATTAGTGACAAGTACATAACTCTTGATGCTTATAAAAAAGGTTATGATAAAGACAAGATGGTTACGGAAAACTACAACATGTGGAAAGAGAGCTTGCTTGCATTATATCAGAAGCATTCATTTCTAAATGAAAGAGGAGTAAAGGAACATGATCAAATGGAGGTTATAAAAAAATATTTGGATCCTTATGTTGTGTCGCTATTTAAAAAGTACAGCGGTGAAATCCAGATAAATGTTCCTGCGTTCAACAAGATTGAGTTGACAAGAATAAGCATGGTAGCGGCGCAACCGGAAATGGCATTCCCTTTATTAGTTCCTTCCTTTCCCACACTTACTACCCACAGCAGACTTGATTATGGAAAGAACCAAGACTATTTTTTCATCAAAATATTTCCGTAAACTATATTTTTAGAACTTTCCATAATATATTCTATGCATTTTAAGCAAAACCATCACTCATTTCTTACGGCTATATTGATGAAAAGTAAAACTCTTCTATTCATTTTGATCGCAGTTTCTTTCGCAGACTGCCAATCTCAAAATATTCAAATTAATATTGATGCGTCGGTAAAGTATCAGACAATTGATAATTTCGGAGCTTCCGATGCCTGGTGGGCTCAAAAGGTTGGCGGATGGTTTCTTCCGAATAAAGAGAAAGTTGCCGATTTACTCTTCTCTGAAACAAAAGGAATTGGATTGAGCGCCTGGAGGTTTAATGTCGGCGGCGGAATCAATACAACTACTATTACCGATCCATGGAGAACTGTTGCGACATTTGAAGTTGGAAAAGATCAATACGATTGGACAAGACAGGCAAACGAACGATGGTTCCTTCAAGCTGCAAAAAAAAGAGGTGTCAAACAATTTATAGCATTTGTTAACAGTCCGCCAGGCAGAATGACTAAAAACGGATATACTAATTGTACCGACGGACTGGGAACAACTAATTTGAAATCCGGATATGAAAAAGAGTATGCAAAGTATCTAACAGATATACTTAAGCATTTTCAGGATTCTTTAGGGATAACATTCAATTATATAAGTCCGGTTAACGAGCCGGAATGGGAATGGAATGCAAACTCGAATCAAGAGGGGAATAGAGCATCCAATGACGACATAAAACGAATAGTAAAGGCTCTCTATTCTGAACTGAAAAATCAAGGCGTACCAACTGAAATAAACTTGATTGAATCGGGCGCATTGAAACATTGGTATTTATATCAAAATGACATATCCAGCAAATACGGCGCACAGTACGGTAATTACTTGTATGATATCTTTGTGGATACAACAATTAGCAATAAAGTTGCAAAGATATTGGGAGGACATTCATACGGATCGGATCTCATCTCAACCCAGCTTACTCAAGATAGAGAACGACTGAAATCTCGTATTGATCCTTTCTTAAATAACGGACGGAAATATTGGGTTACAGAGTACTGCGTTCTGCAAGGTCCTGATGGTGAAGGCGGAAACAGGAGAGACCTTAGTATCAATACTGCCATAAATGTTGCTCGAATTATTCATTATGATTTGACTACCTTAAGTGCCAGCGCCTGGCAATGGTGGTTAGCCGTTTCACCATACGATTATAAAGATGGTTTACTTTATACCGATTACCACAATGCAGGTGATTATCAATCAATAATACCATCTAAGACGTTGTGGGCAGTCGGAAATTTTAGCAAATTCATTAGACCGGGATCTTTGCGAATTCAATATCAAGGAGCTGATGATAAATACGGGCTAATGGCATCGTCATATTTAGACGAAGCAAATAATAGACTTGTTATTGTCTTAATAAATGCCGGTACGGATAAAAAGGATGTGCAAATAAAGGTTTCGGGTTTGGATTCGGGTAAGGTGATTACTGCTTTTACACCTTTTGTTACAAGCGACGATCCCGGCGATAACTTAACGCAATACGCATCATTTGAAAAAGATTCGACTTATATTGTTAAGCCGAGGTCTGTTGTAACATTGATTGGCAATCTGGACGGGACAATACTTTCTTTAGTAGAAGATCAGCCCATGCTGCCGCTGCAGTTAAACTTATTTCCAAATTTTCCTAATCCGTTTAATCTTTCTACTACAATTATATTTCAAATTCCGGAAAGCGGTAATATACGTTTCACCGTATACAATACGTTGGGTCAAAAAATAGCTGTTCTGCTCAACAAAGAAATGCAAGCCGGAATTCACACCGTTCATTGGAATGCTGAAAATCTGGAAAGCGGGATGTACTTCTATAACGTGTTGTACAGAAACATGCATATAACAAGAAAAGCTGTGCTGCTTAAATAAGCATACTGTTTTTCAATAATCAAGTTCAATCCGGTCAGAAGTAAAGGGGATTAATCTTAAAATATTTTTCCCTTGATCAAAAAACCACAGATAATCTGTTTTTGCAAGAAGCACAAATGCGCTTTATGGTGAAATGTAATCAATCCTTCGGGAAAATTATAAAAACAAAATCAGATGAAAAAGCTCAATTTAATTGAACATACGCATAGACGATTAAATATCCTCACCGGAGAATGGATATTAGTATCTCCGCATCGTACAATGCGTCCCTGGCAGGGAAAATTAGAAAAGACAATTCCGGAAAATAAATCTCACTATGGTTTGAGTAAAGATTATGAAGTAAGCAGTAAAGAACTTGATCTCTTAGTTGAGGCAGCGTCAACAATAGAAGGGATAATTGGAGCTCGCATGATGGGCGCAGGATTTGGCGGATGTACAACTAATCTTGTTGAAGAAGCCGCTGTTGAATCATTTACGGATCTCATCATAGATCAGTATCTCCATAAAGCCGGCAAAGAATTGAAAGTTCATATTGGAACAATAACATCAGGAACGGAAAGAATTACGGAAACAATTACGGAAACAATTCCTGTATACAATTTAAGAATGAAAGGAGGTGTGAGGCAAGAAAATATTACCTAAGGTGTTGCATTGATAAAGAATCAATGCAAAAAGTTTGTACTGAAGCTGTTGCTTCATTAATTAATTCACTTCAAATCAAAGGAGAAATATCATGAAATCCTTGATGTTGTTTTTTACAACCGTACTATTGACTGTGTTCGCTACCAGTTCAATGTACGCCCAGGCACTTGAACCAATTGGCGGTCCATATACAGAGGATGCTAATACAGTTCTGCTGCTGCACTTTAATGGAAATCTTACTAATGCTGCTGCGACACTCGGAAAAACTGCTGCTGCAGCGGTTGCACGTGGCACTAATGTTGCAGGAAAAATCTCATATATCCCTCAAGCGGGATCATTATCCACATTAGGACAGGCCATTCGAATTGATAACTCGTCTATCAGCGATTCAACCTATCTAACTGTAGCCGATACGGCTGCTTTAGATATGACGGGAAATTGGACGATCGAAGCTTGGATGAACATTTTCACGTTTGGTTCCGGTTCGGCGGATTATCGCTGGGTTCCGCGTATCGTCATGAAACCCGGTGATGATGTATTTTGGCATCCCAATTATTGGTTAGAAGTGTGGGGCGATAATCGTTTGTTCCATGGCGGTTATTACACTCCCGGTGATGCATTTATCAGTGTTAGTTCGCCAAATAATATGTTCGTTCCTGGTGAATGGGTACATTTAACATTCATTCGTGATACTGCAAGGGCGTTTATCGCCGTGATGGTTCACGATGCGAATAAGAATCTCAAGGGATTCCTTACAAAAGGATTTGATAAGGTTAAGGATATTCCAAAAACGAATGTTCAAGATCTGCATATTGGATGGGCTGGATCGAGAAAAATTGCTTCTCCGAGTACAGATTCTTGGTTGGATGGATTTGTTGATGAGATTCGCATTAGTAATGTTATCCGTAATTTTGCTGGTCCTCCAGTAATTCAAACTGTTACGCAATTGGCAAATCAGCCTTCTACGGCGACCTCCTATCCTGTGGAGATCACCGTGTTTCCATTGAATGCCGGTGGTAGCATGACCAGTGTAGCTTTGTATTATCGTGCCGATACGAATGCCACATTTAGTAGTGTTTCGATGTCGACTGTGGGAAGTAACAAATACACCGGATCTATCCCCGCACAAGCTGGAGGGAAATTGGTACAGTATTATTATAAAACTACCGATAATAACAGCCAAATATCCTTTTCACCTGTGAATGCAGAAGTTAACAAAACTTATTATTCGTTCTATGTATTCCAACCGAACGTAAAGACATTGGATCTTACATTTGAAGAAGGACCGAGCGGGAAACCGATCGACTATTCAACGAATAAGGCAACAATCAAAACGCATTCGGGCTTTAAATATTCTACGGACAAACCAGTAGGTGGCGGCACGTATTCATTGGATGTAAAAGCCACAGATGGTATCAAAATTGATTCAAATTGGGTTGAGGCCTCTTCACCATTCCTGGCTGCCGAAGAGTTTACGTTAGACTGCTGGCTGAAACCCGATTCTGCTAATAGGCATGCGGCTCGAATTATCATTAATCCCTCGGCAGTACAAGACTGGAACAATGCCAATTTTGAATTGAGTTTCAGAAATGGATCAGCCGGCAAGCCTGTTTTCACCGCACGCTATTGGAAGATCGACGGTTCGGGTGCAATTACTCTTCAAGACACACTTGTCGCTCAAACGACACACGTCGGTAAATGGCGTCATGTCATTATCGAACGAAATAAAACAAACGGAAATTTCGCGATGGTCATCAGGGATGAAAACGATCAATTAATGTTCAAAAAGACAGCCAATGAAATGAAAGCTCCTCTTATGGCGGGTGCTCCACTTATAATTGGCCGCTCGTGGTTTCTTACTAGCGACCAATACTATGTAGGTCCATACCGCGGCTTAATTGATAATGTTAAACTGTATAACTACCCTGCTTCGGGAATTACTGGAGTTTCAGAAGAACCTGCGGGAATACCACACGAATTCAAACTGTCTCAAAACTATCCGAATCCGTTCAATCCATCTACCGAAATCGAATTCTCGATTCCGAAGTTCCAAGATGTTTCTCTTGTCGTTTACGATGTTCTCGGTAAACAAGTAAAAACACTTGTTAGCGAACAGCGCCATGCAGGAACCCATCGGGTAACTTGGAATGGAACGAATAATTTCGGCAGAAAAATATCGTCCGGTGTCTATTTCTACAGACTCTCATCGGGCAATATGACACAAGTTCGTAAAATGATGTTGTTGAAATAGTAATTTGTGTAAAAGCGAAGGTTGGAGAATATCCCACCTTCGCTTGCTTTTTATGTAATTAGAAATAACTCGAGTATTCTTATGAAATCTTTTTTTGCTCTTGTGGCTTCATTCTGGATTGTTTTAACTTTTAACAGTTGCACAACTGGTGTTGAAAAATCTCCGGAGCCGGGAATTCTTCGAGTGACGTTAAAATCGAACGACGCTGATTCGATTTTGATTATCTTAGGTGATACTATACGAACTTCTCGTGTGGATAAATATGATGTAATTGTTTCAAAAGGGAGACTCTATCGTGGAAATAATTATGTTGAACTTTTCGCCGCTCCTACGATAGAACGTATTACAGCCGATACTGTGAATATATTACAGCGGCAGTGGTTTAATGGTCGCTGGGTTGATGATACAGACCCATTTGAGATACCGAATGGTCAGACAAAACATGTGCGTTACACTGTCCTTGAATGGCATACACCCCCAGGAGATTACGATAAACTTGAATTTGGTTTGACAGGAATAGAGGTATTTGTCGCCATTCCAAGACAGTTCAGGAATCCTTTACAATTATCTGATGGCGTTTCACCAATAATGGGATTTCCAAAAAAAATATCTGTTAACGAAGGACGAGTGACGCAAATAGATTTCGAGATTGATCCTTTTCGTTCAATCAAACGAAATAAGGATTTATACCTTTTTGATCGGAAAATACAGATTGTTGGTGTGCAAAATTTTTAATGTTCCCCGAAGTATAGAGCATGTGTGAGAATCAAATTTTTTGAGGAAAAGATTTCGTTTTCAGTTTGAATTCACAACCCAAACCTACTTGACATCCAATTTTCACACACGCTCTATAGTTGATGAACTAAAAGGAAATATGTACCAATGAAACAAGTCGGGTTATATTTTTTCTTAATTGTAGTAGCAAGTTTATATTGGACATCGTGTGAACGGCCTACACAGGTTCCGCATCCCAATTTGCCACCCAATACCAAACTATCAAATGTACCAATTGAGAATGATACGATTTTTCCTCTTTCCGTTCTTCATTGGACCGGAGGTGATAATGATGGATATGTCGCTCGATATCAATATCGTTACGTAACATACCATTTAGCTTTTGGTTCAAATACAATGTGGATCCCTTTTGATTCGACAAATTGGAAAGATACAACTGCTACCTCGGTAACAATTGCATTTAATTCTCGTGAAAATATTAATCGTCAACATTTTTTTGTTCGAGCAATTGACAATGTCGGTGAAGCAGATCCAAATCCTGCTTCAAAAATATTTTATACGACAAAAGCAAGTCCGCCCCAAACAACAATCAAGTTGCCTGAAAAAAATACTTCGATTTTCGTGTTACCCAATGTTAGCGATTGGTGGGAGGGAATAACATTGTCATTTACTGCGGTGGATCAGACTGCAAAAGGAGAAATCGTAGAATATGCTTGGTCTGTTGATGGTGGTCAATGGAATTGGGTACAAGATACCGTTGTGATTATCACACCAAACTATTTCAAAACGCCTCTATCGGGTATCCATTATATTAAGGTAACATCACGCAATAATACAAACCTGATAGATCCGGTTGGTGATTCTGCCGCAATTCGATTGTTACCACCGACGTTTGAAAAAAATGTTTTAGTCATTGATGAGACCGACGAATTTAATCTTCCCTTTATCACACTTAACATTAGAGATGCATCCGTTGATAGTTTTTACTCACGGGTATTCCCAGGTGCTGATGTATGGGACTATAAAGAAAAAAGGGGAATGCCTCCTCGTGATACGTTAGCGCGGTACAAACTTATTGTCTGGCATGCCGATGATCGTCCTGTCAGTGTTCCACATAAAATTGCCGATCCAAAAAATATTGAAATTTTTACCGACTATTTAAAAGTGGGTGGAAAATTTGTGATGAGCGGTTGGGGTATTTTAAAATCGTTTGCGTATTACAGTAATTTCCCGTTTTCGTTCCAACCCGGTTCCTTTGTATATGATTATTTACACATACGTCAGGTTGATGAGACATCTCTCATTGGGGACTGCATTGGCGGAAGTGGAACATCATCACAGTTCAGTAATTTTAAAGTTGATTCAGTAAAACTTTCGTTTTTCCCATTTAATGGTATGCTCGGGCAGGTAAATTTAATAACTGTCCCTGCAGGATTTACAGAAGGACTATATTCTTATGAAAATCTTCCTACTAGTACAAATGTTAGATATCGTGGTCGATATATTGCTCTACGTTATTACGGAACGGTCTTCGATGCTGTAGTGCTTGGATTTCCACTCTATTTTATTAAACAAGACGATGCCAAAACGATGGCGAAAGAAATATTGCGTAGTTTGCACGTCCAATAGGAACTTCCATGATTAGAAAGTTTATAGAAATACGGATAAGACAACATATAACTTACACACTCTTAGCGCTTTTTTGTTTTACAATAACATTGTTTGCAGGTAATACGGGAAAAATTGCAGGAATTATTAAGGATAAGCAAACAAGAGAACCAATGGTAGGCGCAAATATTTTAGTTAAGGGTACAACTCTCGGTGCCGTGAGTGATATTGATGGTCGCTATTACATCCTTCGTGTTCCACCGGGAACGGTAACCATTCAAATTTCAATGGTGGGGTATCGAACCGTCACTGTTCAAAATGTTAAAATTCAGGAAGATTTAACGACGGAAGTAAGTGCCGAACTTGATCAAACATCAGTTCAACTTGGTGATGTGGTCATAACTGCTGAGCAAAGATTAGTACAAAAAGACATGACCTCTACACGGCGGACAATTACAAAAGAATCTATTCGAGAGACACCTGGACTCGAATCCAGTACGGATTTCTTTAAAGTTCAAGCAGGGGCTTTCCTCTCTTCAGTACCTCAATCTGTTAGGCTCCAAGATGGAGTGCAGCTTCAAGTGCGCGATGAAAGCCTCAAAGATATACACGTTCGCGGTGGTCGTGGCGGAGAAATTCTCTATATGATAGACGGTATGCCGGTCAATCATCCCATATATGGCGGACGAAGTGTGCTTGATCTTAATGTAGTAGATATTGAAAGCGTGGAGCTTCTCACAGGAGGTTTCAGCGCAGAATATGGACAAGCACAATCTGGGGTTGTAAACATTAGTACCCGTAGTGGAGGAGAGCATTTTAAAAGTGGAATTGAATATAAGGCTGATAAAGTTAAAGCTTTTGGAGAGGTGTATAATACAGATTATACTTCATTATACGCTGGCGGACCGGATCCTATTACACGTGAACTTTTACCATTAATTGGAATCAATATTCCTGGGAAGGTAAGTTATTTTCTTTCGAGTAACCTAAGCATTACTAACACTCCATATGATAATTCTCGCGATAGAGGAAAATTCCCGGTTTTGTTTGGATGGAAAATTGATGAACGTCAGGATAATACAATTAATCTTAACGCAAAACTTAATTGGGATTACACTCCTGAAAACAGAATTGTATTTAGTTATCATAGTTCGTACAAACAATGGAGTAGTTACGATTGGCTGTGGAAGTATAACCCCAATCGCGTTGCTAGTTATAGCCGGGATAACATTGCCGGAAATTTTCAATACAGTCACGTATTTTCAAATTCGACATTCTTCAATTTGAATGTTGGTTACCTCGGTGTGGTTTATCGTGGTTCACTGAATGGAAAAAATCCATCGCAGTTTTGGATTAAGGATACCGCGGGTAAATATGTGTCGACGATCGTTTCACCAAAAATTGATCCACGGACTGGATTTTTTGATAACCAGGGTTCCGAGAACATATGGCGCGATGATAAAACAACAACATATACCATCAAGGGTGATCTTACTTCGCAAGTACATTCTGCTCATTTGATTAAAACAGGTATTGAATTCCAATATCACCAACTAGGGTATATCGACATTCAAGATGGTGGGGTAAAACTTTCACGTTATGCATTGGGATTGGATTCCATACCGCCACCGGGTCCATATCCTGAATTTGGTCAACTGCGATGGGTATTTAATGTTAAACCAACCATTGGTAGTGTATACATTCAGGATAAATTTGAATTAGAGTATCTTGTTATTAATGCTGGTATGAGGGTTGATTGGCTCACACTTGGAAACGTTGTAATGGCAAATGAATGGAAACTACGATGGGAAGAAGCGACCGGATTAAAAGCTGATTGGAGTGATTTCCTTTATAAATTTAGTCCACGCTTAGGTATTTCGTTTCCGATCTCAGAACGTATGGTTATCTTTTTTTCGTACGGTCATTTTAATCAATTACCTGAACTGCAGTACTATTATCGAGACCCATACAGCGGAGGAACTACAGGAAATCCCAAACTCGATTATGAACAAACGATTCTGTATGAATTCGGTTTGACCAATCAGATTTCTGATTTTTGGGCGATTGACATAAAAAGTTATGCGAAAGATATTTCAAAGCAAGTTGGCACAACACAATTACAGGCTGCACTTGGTACCCCCGTGCAGTTATTCGATAACAAAGGATATGCACGCGCACGCGGTTTAGAATTTGAATTGACGAAAGGATATTCTGATTTTATTTCCGGTAAAATGACATACACGGTACAATGGACAAGTGGATATTCATCTTCAGCATTTGATGATTACATCCGCTCCCAGAATGATATCCCCTATCCAATCCGTGAACGCGCTCTTGATTGGGATGTTCGCCATCAAGTTATCTTTCAGGGAATGATATCAGCGGGTGAGGACCAAAACGTTGAACTGTTTGGTGTCAATCTTCCCAACAACTGGAACCTCACATTGCTCTATCGCTTCTCGACAGGCACGCCCTATACGCCGGGCGAGGCAACCACAGACAAGGCAGAAGAGCAGCGGCGCGAGAATACCGCCATCAGTCCTTCCAACTCCTCAACGGATTTGAAATTTGAGAAGAGCTTCAATGTCGGCGGCAGCGTTCGCCTGGCATTTACGGTGAATGTGTTCAATCTCTTTGATCAAAAAAACGTGGTGACGACCAGAAAGGACCTCGGGTTTAACCAATGGACTGGCAAACCGTACAGCTATGGCGATGTAGAAAATCCTCAGAAAAATTTTTATGATTACTATACCATGGTAAGTTTAATGGATCCGCGACAATTTTCGACTGGTCGCACTACAAAACTCGGATTTCGAATAGACTTTTAATTGAAAAGAGAACGAACGATGAATAAAAAACGAATACTTTGTATTTCGCTTTTTCTTTTGGTCTTACTCACAAATACTATAGTTGCACAATTAACACGTTTGGATTGGAAACTCCATGATGTGGGGAAAGTTCGCCAGGTTGTTACAAATATGGGAACGCTCAACAAAGCTCTAACAAATTATCGAGGACTTGTTCAATGCGAGTTTCCTCCGAATAGCAATGAAGAACATCTCTACCAAGGGGGAATTTGGATTGGGGGAATTACGCCAAAAGGGGATACGTTAGTCTCTGTTACTCAATCTCACTATAAAAATGAATTTTATCCAACATCTAACCGAGGTGATACGATTTGGCATGTTGCCCGTGGTGAAACGTTACATATCCCATATTGGCAGAATTACGTTGGGATATCGGATCAAGATTTTGTTTGTCGCTATAGCGATGATAATTTGTTGAACATCGAAAACCATACTCCATTACATGTCGAAATTATCCAGGCAAGTCATGCCTGGAGTTCATTTCCCGTTGATGAATTCATTATTCATGAATACAAGATCATCCCTAAAAAACAATCTATTAAAAAGGCATATGTGGGCTTTTGGATGCATAGTGCTGTCGGTGTGATAAATACTCCGAATTTTATCGATGAGAACTTGATCTATGATAGAGACATGAAGATGGCAATTGCAGAGGATGCAAAAGGGGGAGAAGATGGCACTGCAATTGCTCCCATTGGTTTTAGAGTTTTATATCCAAATTCACCATCTTTAACATGGACATTTAGATATTACGAACATGAAACTTTGCCCTTCACGAATGTTCAAGAGTACATTGAAATGAGCAGCGGAATTATTGATTTTGATAGATTAGATCAACCTTCACGTGGTCATATAATTCTTTCTTTTGGTCCATTTGACCTCAATGTCGGGGATACGCTAAAAGTAGAGATGGCAGAGGTGCTAGGGTATGGATTAAAAGGATTGATGAACAATGCGAAATATATAGATTTTCTAAAAGCAAAAGGATTCAAAATACCTTCGCCTCCTCCGTCTCCCATTGTAAAGTTAACACCACGAAGCAAAGGTATTCATCTCTCATGGTATCCGCCTTCTGATTCAACAAAAAATCCTGAGAAATACACAGATCCGAATAGAGGAGATACGATAAAATATCCATTTGAAGGATATCGAGTTTATAAGAGTTCAAAAGGGAAAACCGGACCTTGGACTTTAATGGCGCAATATGATGTAGTGAATGAGATCCCGCCAAATACTGGGCTCACAACATATGAATATGATGAAGTCGGTTTACTGAATAACGTTGAATACTTTTACGCTGTGACTGCGTATTCTAAACCGGACGTTACAATCAATTTTCCATCGCAAGAAACGAGTACTGCAGCATCGGCATTGACTATCACACCGGGAACTTTGCCGCCAAAAACTGTAGGACAGGTGGCTGTTGTTCCGAATCCCTATCGTGGCGACATTGCCTATAATTCCTATGACCCGCCGTGGGAAAAACCTGGTGGTTCACGTTCGCAATGGATGGAACAAGACCGTCGGATTCAATTTGTGAATCTGCCTGACAGATCTGAAATTAAAATCTATACACTCGCAGGTGATCTGGTTTATACGATTCCACACTATGATACCGGCAAAGGATATGAGAATTGGAATCTTACCTCGTCGGTCGGACAAGCCATTTCTAGCGGCATTTACTTGTTCACTGTTGAAGATAAAAATAATGGAAATGTCCAGGCAGGGAAATTTGTCATCATTAAATAGGGTATAGTATGATACACAAAATCATATTTTCATTAATCATTCTACCGGTTATCGTTTCAGCTCAATACGAACGTCCCGGAAGTACCGATGCCCAATTTTTAAAAATTGGGGTGAGTCCAAGAGGTACAGCGCTAGGTGACGCCTATATTGCCGTTGTGAATGGAGCAGAGGCAACATATTACAATTCTGCTGCTCTGCCATGGATCAAAGGTAATGATGTCGTATTTAATCATAACCAATGGTTTGCCGGGATTAAACATGAATTTGCTGCTGTCTCGTTGAACATGGATGACATTGGTACATTTGGATTTTCTGTAACCGGATTATACACCGATGAGATGAAAGTAACCACACCGTTGCAACCTGAAGGGACAGGTGAGACATTTTATGCGGGTAATTATAGGTTTGGAATAACATATGCACGATTTCTAACTGATCGTGTTACGTTTGGTGTCACAACTAGCTACATTCGAACATCATTATACAAGGAATTTAGCGCATCTGCTCTTTCTCTCGATATTGCAACCCAATATGTTTCTGATTTTCGTGGATTTAGGTTCGGAATGCAAATTTCCAATTTTGGATCAAACATCCAATTCGTTAATGAATCATATCCGCTTCCAACGAGTTTTATTTTCGGTTTTGGAATCAATGCCCTTGAATTTGAAGATCAAACTATGTTATTCAGTTTTTCTGCATCCAAACCGAATGAGGGAAGACCGCTTGCTAATATTGGAACAGAATGGAATTACCAAAACATGTTATTTCTACGAGGTGGTTATCGATTAAATCATTCAGTAGCGAATTATACATTCGGTGGCGGGATAAAAATTGACCTTACCGGATATTCAGCAAGATGCGATTATTCCTACAGTAATTATCTTTTACTTGGCGCGGCACATCGTATCGGTTTCGGTTTTACTTTTTGAATTATACTGCTACTCACATTTCAATCATTGTTTGCATATAGGGAATTGAACAATGCGTAAGCTATTGTTTACGATCTTTATGGTAACGTATTGTTCATTTGGTGTTGGACAGATCTCGACAACTCAAACCGAAAAGTCAAATTCATCGTTGGAACCTATTCTACTTAATGCGTTTCCCAAATCCAGATATACTCCTCATGGCTACATCGATAATCCATACCACAGCATGATCTTCAATCGCAGTGGAATTATTCGTTCATTTCCTCCGCTGGGATTCGGATATTGGCGTGAAGATTATAAAGGGGCGTACGGAGGTGGAACACGTGATCATGTGAATTATCTTTCACTTCTTAATTATAGTGTTATTGTGAATGGAAAAATATTTTCTTCAACAGAGGATTTCAAACAAAACAAAGTTGATCTCTATTCAGCATATCACACCAAAAATATGATGAGTTATGATTGGAATACTGAAAATTGTTCATTTAGTATAAAATATTTTCTTCCTCACGAAAACACACTTGCCAGCATTATTGATATTGAAAATAACAGTGACACCGAAAAGAATATCACAATTCACGCAACCAATATTTATCAAATCGGAGCCGTTAAATGGTGGGGGAGCAACGGACTTTCGGCTTCTTATGATCACGCAAACGATATTTCCATAACTAAGATTTGGGCGTACGGAGATGTTTTCGTATTAGGTTCAACACTTCATAGTTCATCGCATACCTACACCGATTCTGATCAAAGAATGAAACAATGGATGATGAATGCCGAAAATATGTCCACCGATGAATATTCTGTAGTCGGTGCCGGACCAATCAGAAGCGTTCATCGCTACTCGATAACCCTTCAGCCGCATTCGAAGAAATCGTTTCTTGTTTGTTTAAGTCGTGGTAAAAATGAAGTATGGGCAAAAATGGAATTACGATCTGCTCTCAAAGAGTCTCGCACAAAACTAGCCAATCAACTCCAACAAGACGATTCATTCTGGAAACAGTGTCCGGTTTTGGAAGGGGACTGGGAAGAGTATTGGAAACGCGGCTGGGTGTACGATTTTGAAACGCTTCGAATGAATGTGCGTCAACCAATCGGCATATTCAAACATCCATGGGATGCCATGCAAGTCCATTCGCCGCGGCTTGTGCTTGGCGAAACCAGTTTGGACATGATGACTCTGTCGTATGCGACTCCTGATCTGGCAAAGGAAGTGATCTACGGAACATTTGCAAATGCCCTTGCGCCGAACGTTCCGTGCACGCGAGAAGACGGAAGCATGAACATGATATCTTCTGATGGTTCCGAATGTGGAACAGCTCCCATGTGGGGATATCCGTTCAAAATGATCAAAAACATTTTTCTTGCAACGAATGACAAACAGTGGATTGAAAAATTATACCCTCATCTTCAAGCGTATATTGAATGGTGGCTGCTGCATCGCACAGACAGTGAAGGATGGCTGCATTGCAACAATAGCTGGGAATCCGGACAAGATGGGTCGCGCCGGTTTCTTGTTGCCGAACACAACGAAGCCGCCGTCGCAGATTTTGTTCGAACTGTTGATGTAGAAGCCAGCATGGCGGAAGCGATGCAGGTAATGCAGTTTTTTGCCGGTGTGATCAATAGATTAGGGGATCGGCAATACTGGAGCAAACATTCTCAGCAACGCATCAAGAACACACGAAGTATGTTGGTGGATAATTGGTTCCGCGATATCGATGCTCGCACAAAAAGACCGATCATTTTGGAAAATCATTATGATGTTGCCATGCTGGCACCGTTAACGTGCGGGATTGCGAGTGAAGAACAAGTTCGTGCGGTCCGTCCGATGTTAAAGCAATTTGAAAAAGGTCACGAGTGGTCACCGGGTCTATTTACGTTTGTTGAAGCGGCGTGGAACGCAGACCAACGAAGTTTGGCGGCTGAGGGTGTTGCCCATATAGCCGATCGAGTGTACCGAAGGATTGATTCGCGTGAGGTGATGTTCTATGATTCAACGTTTTCGTACAGAATTCCCGGCGTTGCCAATGAGTTCTGGCCTGAACGTGACATGCCAGCAGGTGGAGAAAATTACGGTTGGGGTGCGACTCTTCCGATGAATATCATTCGGAACATCATCGGTTTTCGGGAAAAAGAGAGCAGCGATGGCATTGAATTTTATCTTGCACCGACTCTGCCGAAAGAACTTATGCGCGAGGGTAAGAAGTACACGATTAAAAATTTACAATATCGGAAGATCAAATTTGATGTTACATACAAAGTAGAGACTTCCAATGCACTTTCTATTGCACTAACATTTGTTTCCCCAAATCCAGTGGCAGCATCAATACGAACATCCCGCGGGAAGGTTGTTGCGGAACAAAAAATGAAGACAACTTCCTCATTGTTATCATTCAAAGGAAATAACGAAAGCGTATTTACGGTTTTATTCAAGTAATTTCACTTATTCAAGATAGAGAAGAAAATGTATCGAAAGAAATGGTTTATCATTCTCAACTTTCTTCTTCAAGCGTTCTTCCTTCGGATGGAAGCGCAAACGCGTGATTCCATCTACTACAAGAATTTTGTCAAGCACTCTGACGGTTCACTGTGTACTCATACTGCACCTACGGCGACGTTCGTGTGCTATCTTAATGGGGATCAGAGTAGAACACTCACCGAGAATGCCGCGCGCTGGGGTTTATCACCAGATCCAAACATCGATGGCAAGGGTGTGTTTGGAGTTGAACTCGGCAATTTCATCAATCCAAGCCTGAAAGTGGGGGATAGTGTTTTCGTCCGCTTCACCTGCTCCGCACGTGGAGAACAAGAAGTGCTTTCTGACGTGGTGAACAGTATTCCGCCTGTGGGATTTCCACTTTTTTTGAATCTTGCTAACAAAAATATTCCACAGCAGCCCCAAAACTTAACATTATCGTTCAATCCCGAAAAACATCGGGTGCTTCAATGGGATTCAATTACTGGTGTAACGTACACTGTGTATCGCCGCAATTTTTCTGACACACTATCAAATGGAAAGTCGCGCGGTCTCTATGAGCGTCTTGCAGTGAATCTCACAACTACTTCTTATGTTGATTCCTTCCCCTTTGCGAGTTACTATCACGGATACATTGTTTTTGCCATCTCGAGTGGTGGCGTTTACAGCACCGCGTCAAGTGAAGCGACCGAGCCTGACACGATAAGATTCCCGATCAGCGCCGTCCCTCGCGCTACGACAGTTACTCTTTCTTGGAGTCCGGCACCAGGTTTGGACGGCGTGGTGAAAGGTTACAATATTTACAGACGTTCTGAAAACACTGTACACAGTCAGCCAATCGGTTATGGCGGCTTGGATACGACGTTCATTGTTTCTCGTTTGCCGCTTGGAACAAAATTTATCTATAAAGTGAAAGGCAGAATAGATGCAAAGAAGGAGCTTGGTGAATCAAATGAAATCGCCGCAACCACCCTGACTTCGCGGGAGGGGTTCTATTCGTACGCAAATCTCAAAGTTGCCGTAGTGATTTATATGAATACTAATCGCGGCTCCATCTCTGATATTGATGTGGCGAACATTCGCAAAATGCTTGAAGTCGGAAGACTTTTTTATTGGCGGAATTCTTTAATGAAATTGAATACCCCATTTACCTACTATCTGATTGATACCTATAAGGATTTTCCAAGCCCGGATGATTATGCGGTGAGTCGAACAACGAATGATCTTCAAGCACTGGGTGTAATGAACACGCAGTATGATATTGTGTTTCGTATTTCCCCTGCAACAAACGGCTATTGGTCGTTCGGTGTGATGAATTTGAATTTGCCAGGTCCCGCCCGAAGCACAGGCTTTTCACATTCAGAATGGCCCATCCGGACAGGTGTTCAGTTTCCCGCCTATCAAGCAGGCATTAATTTCGGATTGACGTGGATATATATTCACGAAGTTCAACACGCTCTCGATGCACTTTATGCTGCGAATGACCAATCCGAAATGTACCATGGCGACAAACCGTATGAATTTCCTGTTCCCGCCGGTGAGCAACTGGATTTCCAAGCAAAGATGTTCCGTGATTTTGTTGGGTACGAAAGGTTGTTGTCTCAATGGGGAGGGATCCACGAAGCAGGAGATGTTGATAAGGATGGGTTTCCGGACAACGAGCCGCTTTTACCGTTGGATGAATTGCGCTTCGGCAGCAGTGCTCTTAAAGTTGATACAGATGGAGACGGCTACACAGATCGTCAGGAAGCTCTGGATGGAATCTACAGCGGAAGCAGCCCCAACAATAGTGACACTGATGGCGACAGCATTTCCGATGGGGATGATCCTCATCCGCGCTATCCTGTGAACACTGCTGTTCCATCCTTTACTCCTACTATAGATGGTGTCATCGAAAGCGGATGGCATCTTGCGAATGACACAATAAGTTTCTCACCTACTGACTACGATCCAAAAATCTATCTTAATCACGACGACAATTATTTGTACATTGCTTTCAGCTTGAGTTATCCGGGAATTCCCCAACTGCAGCTTGATTTTCAGGCGGATGGGTGGTGGTGGGGAACCGGTAATACGATCATGACTATTAATCCATCGCAAGAAAGATTCACAGAGTTCCGTTCGTGGGATGCGAGCCCTGAGGTTCAAACGTATGCTCGGCTACTCAATCAGTACGGCGGAATGTGGGACAACGACGCTGCATATCAACAACAATTCTCACGTAGGGTGATTGATCCTTCCTCAACGATCTTGAAAGTTAATCACAGTTCCACAGTATCTCAAATTGAAATGGCAATTCCCAAAAGCGATTATGCTGGGCTCACTTTGAGGAGCGGAAGCAAGATCGGGTTAAACGTTACGTACACGGCTGTTAAGAACGTTCAGGGGATCTGGGCTTCAACGTTCGACCGTTATAGCTTTGTCAATTTTGTTGTAGACAAACCTGTGAATGTGGATGAACGGAATACACAAGAAAGAATTGTCTCCGCATTTTCACTTGAGCAGAACTATCCAAATCCTTTCAATCCGAGGACAGTAATAAGTTATAGGTTAAAAGTGAAAAGTTTCGTCACTTTGAAAATATTTGATGTACTCGGACGAGAAGTTGCGACGCTTGTGAATGAGTTGAAAGACGCGGGAAATTATAGTGCGGAATGGAAAGCGGAGAATCAACCAAGCGGTGTCTATCTTTGCCGTCTTCAGGCAGGAAGTTTTTCTGAAACAAGAAAGATGGTATTACTTCGGTAAAAAATAAATCATTTTATCATTGATTCAATGGAAAAATCAACAATGAAAAAATTAATCATTCTTCTTGTAATCGCACAAGTTGTTGCATATGCTCAGCAGACGAAGCCCTATCTCTCCAATCTCTTGGCCACAAAGCATTCGCCTCTTTATACAACATACGCTGCGGCAATGGAACGCTCGGAATTTACACTTGATGAAGGTTATCATTTTCTTTTTTATGACTCCTTACGTGGAGCTGATTTTACAACTGATAACGCCGGTGATTGGTCGTTATCATTTCGAAAAGGAACAAAATATGTCTATTCGTTGAAAGATATGTATAAAGAACCAACGATCACGATGTCCTATTCCGATCTTGTTCAATACAATTTTTATCCCTTTGAACAATTGAGAACTGATGTAACATTTCTTGTATATAGTTCCCGCATTTCCATTCAGGATATTCGGTTCACGAATGAAAGTTCACAAAGAATGGTTTTTGATCTGCTTCCCTTTTTACAAAATCCGAACCGTGCATTCAACAATGTGCAATTTCTGAAAGAAGCAAATGCCATTTCGTTTTCGCACGAGGAATTTCCCGACGATTGGGTGAAGAGTCACAATGTTCCCTACGTGGATAATGTTCACAATGTGCTGATGTATTCCGATGAGCCTGATCGGATGTCAAGTTTTCGGAGTTACAAATGGGGAACGGTAGAAATTCCACAACGAATAGAAATGAACAAAGCTCCGGTGTGCATCGTTTGGGGCAGAATTACACATAAAAATAAAGAACGCTGCAATCACCGTTCTGCTGTGACGATGACTGTACTGTTGAACAACGACCGTAATAAAATCTTGATTGAAAATGCACCACGCTGGGGAAGCGCAGAAAGTAATATCAATGCCTATGCATTATACGGCATCGAACTTGGAAATCTCGGCACGGTAAAGCATGGCGATGAATATACAATCATGTTAAGTTGTAATGAGACAAAGCAGGAAGTGATGCTGACTGGAAAAGTTGATACTGCTAAAGGAAACAATTTCCGCCATGATGCTGCTTTGTCTGATGCTTCAATGCTCAAATCACCGGTTGGAGTAAAGCGTGATATTTGGGGAAGCGGAACGGAATTGCGTTTGTATTGGAAAGGTGGTCCTGGAATGAAGTACAATGTGTATCGAAGAAATTATCTCACCGGCGGCGCATATGAACTTCTTGCGGAAAATCTCGATCGGAATTTTTGTACTGATAAAAATATTCCCGATGATAAAGTATACGGATATGTTGTTACGACTATTGATTCGTTAGGAAGAATGAGCACCCATTCCAACGAGGTGAACAACATCGAAGGAAGTGATTTCCTCACCGACATTAAATACCCCGGTCAGGTAAAAGGCGATGCTAAAGATCTCTCTCGTGTTATTTCGGCATCAAAAAAATTCGATCTTGCTCCCGGTGCAACTGCTCACTTCAGAATTATCCGTGGAGTAAAAAGACCTGAAGAAGATCAATCAAAACTCATAACGCAGATGCAGCAGTTGATGTCGGAAGAACTTTCGCAATATATAACCGCTAACGAAAAATTATTCAGTTCAATTCCTGTCCCTCAATTTTCCGATCCTGATTTAACCATGTTGTATTGGACGTCCTTTGCAATGATGCGGCAAGTGATGCTTCCACCCGAGGGGAAGAGTTCGTTCAATTATTATGTATTTTCGCGCGAACCACAATGGGGGTGGGGGCACGGAGGACAAGTCTTTCATGAGAGTTTGACGATGTTAGCGTACGCATTAATGGATGCCGTAAGTGCAATGAATTCTCAACGTGTATATCAAGAACGTCAGCACAAAGACGGTTACATCAACTATCGCACCGGAGCGTTCCTTGATGAAACAATTCCGTACAATAACCAGTTGACGACTTCTGCACCATGGTATGCATGGCAAAATTGGGAGGTGTACAAAATTAGTAAGGATAAAAATTTTTTACAAGAGATGTATGAATCGAGCAAATCATTCTACAATTACTATGTAAAGAACAGAGACAGTGACGGCGATGGATTATGCGAGTGGGGTGCACACGCAGTACTAGAATGTGTTCGTGATGGAAAAGTTGCTGTGTGGGATGAAGTCGGTTGGCCGAGCAATTTTGAGGCGATTGATTTGAATTCAATGTTAGTCATGGAAGAAAAATCTCTTGCTGCAATGGCTGCAGAACTAGGATTGAAAAGTGAAGCGAAAGATTGGAGACAAAAAGCCGCAGTGCGTACGAAAAAAATAAACGATACTATGTGGGATGAGGAAACCGGCTTCTATTACAATGTGGACAAAAAGAATCACAATTTTACTTTCGATAAACCAAACGATCTGAAGCGGGAGGAAATCATCGGTTTTCTCCCACTCTGGGCTGGAATTGCTGATAAAGACCGTGCGAAAAAATTAGTGCAAAAACTTACCGATTCTAACAAATTCTGGCGAAAGTACGGTGTCCCGTCGCTTGCTGCCGATGATCCATACTACAATCCGAAAGGATATTGGAATGGTCCGGTGTGGGTCGAGTGGAATTATTTGATCATGCGGGGATTGCTGGATTATGGTTACAAGGCCGAAGCAAAAGAATTGGTCAATCGTGTGGCTACGAATATGATAGAGCAATTAAAGAAAGACCATAATTTGTGGGAGTTTTATAGTCCGGATGAACAGTGGGCAGGATATCACAAAACGTATATTTGGGCAGGAATGATCAGCCGGATGTTGCTTGATGTTGCAGACATTAAATAGACTATATCTATTATTGCAGGAAAAAAATTGTGAAGAAAATCTTTTTATCAGTTTTATTTGTTTGCATTTCTTCAACTGTTTGTTTGGCTCAATTTATTTCTTCGGTTGAACTAACCACAGCAAAAGGATTGGGAGTTACCGGGTTCACCTCACGAAACGGCGTTGCTGTTTTCTGCGAAGATACACTGCCTCTTTTTTCATTCGAGTTGAACGATACTGTCATTACATCCTTGAAAGCGAAAGCAATCGTGGAAGGAGATAGCATTCGCTGGACAATGAATAATGGAATTTCAGGTTCGGTGAGAATTGATAAAAACTTTAATCGTGGATGGAAAGCAACCGTATCATTTCTCAACACATCGTCTCAGAAACAAAAAATATCGGGCGTCGTACCTCTCGGAGAAGCAGGTGACCATATCTATATTAAAGCAACAGGACCATCTACATATATCCACAGACTCAGCAGGTCGAAACTGTTCCGTCCGGGAGTTGGTGCTGTCGGCGTTGTCCTTCCGGACAACGCCTGGGAAATGGGATTCTGTGATGCAAAAATAACTCCTTCAAAGTCTTTGACAGCAATTGCACGCCGCACTGTTTCGGATAAAGCCGATGTTCGACGATTCCATACAACTCTCGATGTGAATGGAACCGTTCAATACGTTTTTTATTTCGACGAACATGAAGGGGATTGGCAGAACGGATTACGGATGATGTTCAGAGACAGATGGATCTATGATCTTGAACAATTCGATAACACACTCTTTGAACGAAAAGACCTTGAATGGATCAGACACAGTTATCTTCTCCTTTTGCAGTTTGCGTGGGACCAGCAATATTACGATGCTAAACAAAGAAGATATCAATTCGATGAATTTCTCCTGAAATACAATGCCCTGGTTGGCGGATGGGAAGCATACATGATCTGGCCAACGTGGCCCCGTTTAGGTCTCGACCAAAGAAATCAGTGGGATATGTATCGTGATCTCCCGGGTGGATTGAAAGAATTGCGGCGTCAGGCAGAATTTGCTCACAAGAACAATACAAAATATTTCATCGCGTACAATCCGTGGGATCAGAGCACGCGCGAAGAAGGGCACACGAAGGGAATGGAGGAAATGCTGCGCACAATTGATGGCGATGGTGTTGTTCTCGACACGTGGGGTGAATCCAACAAAGAATTTCAGGATGCTGCGGATCGAGTAAAACCCGGAATTATTTTATACAGCGAAGGGATGGCGGTTCCTAAAGATATGCCGACTCTTGTTGCTGGGAGAGTGCACGATGCAATCTACATGCCGCCCCCTCTTAATCTCAATAAACTGATCAAACCTGAATTCGCCATTTTCCGTGTAGCCCAATTGGCGGAAGGAAGAATTCATCGTGAATCGGCAGTGGCGTTCTTTAATGGATATGGAACGGAGATGAACATCATGCGTCCAGGCCGCCCGGATTGGATTGAAGAAGAATACGCTTATCTTGGTCGCACAACAAAAATATTAAGAGAAAATAGTTCGGCATACTTAAGTAAAAACTGGGTTCCGCTTCTTCCGACGCTAACCGATAGTATCTGGGTAAATAAATTTCCAACCCCCTCAAAAACTTTATACAACATATACAGTTTGAAACCGGAAGGATGGAATGGTGCATTATTTGAAGTACCTGTTGTGAAGGATCATCACTACGTTAGCTTGTGGAACCACGAAGAACTCGATGTAGTAGCTATGAACGGAAAAACCTACGCTCCCTCAACAATCGACGGATTCAGCCGTTTATGGATCGGTACTCGGCGTGAGGGAAATGTCGATTGTATCGCACTTCTCCAGAATTTATTGAAAGTTTCCGTCATTCAGGATTCGATCCATTTTGAAGCAACTACAGGAAAAAAGATTGTAGTATGGGCAGGAATGCCATCATACAAAACTAAGCATGCCATATTTCCTATCAGCAGTAAAACAATTTCAATCATCGAACATCTTGACAAGCACGAAGAGAAATTTGTCGTACAGTTATTCGATGAGAATGAATTGTTAGATGAACGGGTCGTGAACATTCCGCTTGCTACACCGCGATTGGTTTCTCACGTTGAACGAACAAAAACCGCCGCCACAGTTCCGACAGGAATGGTCGAAATACCAGCAGGCACTTTCACATTTAAACCGACACGCAGTTTTCTCAGCCCGAATGAAGTGATCCCGTATCCCGGTGATTCTACGTCACGAGCAGTAGTCATGAGAAAAATATTTATGAATCAATATCCCGTGACCAATCAGGAATTTAAAAAGTTTCTTAAAGCAACAAAATATACTCCGAAGGACACATCGAATTTTTTGAAACACTGGATCAAAGGCAGTCTACCAAAAGGACTGGAGAATCATCCGGTTGTTTATGTTAGTCTTGACGATGCACAGGCATACGCAAAATGGGCTGGTAAACGTCTTCCGACCGATATAGAGTGGCAGTATGCCGCGCAGGGTACCGATGGGAAAAAATATCCATGGGGAAATGTTTACGACTCAACTAAATGCAATCATAAACTAGGTCATACAACTCCGGTTGATGCATTTCCGGGAGGAGAAAACCCATTTGGTGTGAGGGATCTTATCGGTAACGTTTGGCAACTGACGAATGATGTGTATGACAACGGAACATTTTATTTCGGAATGCTTCGCGGCGGAAGTTTTTATAATCCAACATCGAGTTGGTGGTACATTCCGGGAGGTCCACAGCCGGCAGATAATCCACAAATATTACTGATGGTTTCGCCCGGCTTTGACCGTAACGCAACGGTTGGATTTCGCTGTGTAAAAGATGCTGTTCAATAAGGAAAAATTTATGAAACGATTAGTAATAATCACACTGTTCTTTCTTTCCATTGCTCACGCACAACTTGAGAATATTTTGTCTCCTGCTCGTCTGCCATATCTCAAAGACTCAAAGTTGGTGCAAGTGTCAAGTTTCGATTCGTCCGGTGGGAATAACGACTTTATTGCGATCGCACCGGGAGAGACACGAACGATTGCTTCTCTTCAAGGACCGGGAGTGATTGTTAAGTTTTGGGTGACGATGGCGACAAAAGAAAAATATTTTCTCCGCACCATTCTGCTTCGCATGTATTGGGATGATGAAAAATATCCGTCGGTTGAAGTGCCGATCGGTGATTTCTTCGGTACAGGATTTCAATACAAGCATTACGTAACGCCGTACATCGGTATGTCCAGCGGTGGTTATTATTGTTATTTTCCGATGCCGTTCAATAAATCTGCGCGCGTTGAGGTTGTAAACCAGTCTTCAATTGAAGTGAATTCATTTTATTATCACATTGATTATCAAAAATTACATCACCCGTTTGATTCAACAGTAGCGTATTTCCACGCTCAATGGCACCGCGAAACCCGCTGCGATCCGGCAAAGAATTATACCATTCTGGACGCAGAAGGCACCGGGCATTTTGTCGGTTTGAATATGAGTATGCAGAGTTATGAAAAGGGAATGCAGTATTTGGAAGGGGACGAAATGGTATATGTTGACGGCGAAAAATTTCCATCGTTGTACGGAACAGGAACGGAGGATTACTTCACCGGCGGTTGGTACTTCAATCACGGAGAGTTTGCCGCGCCATATCATGGATTGATTCTCAAAGATGATTCGTTAAGCCGCATTGCCGCATATCGATTTCATATTCTTGATGCTATTCCATTCACCAAATCAATCCGATTTGAAATGGAACATGGTACCGAAAATGCTGAACGTGCCGATTACAGTTCCACTGCGTACTGGTATCAACGGGAGCCGCATAAACCATTCCCCGAAATGCTTCCTGCCGGAATGCGGATTCCTTTACGCGTTGCTGTTCCTAATAAAGCAATAGAAGCGGAATCATTTACTCCCGAAAGTGCAACGATGCGGTTTTCCATAGAAGATATGTCAACTGTTGGTGCCGACTGGAGTGGAAATAAACAGTTGAAAATCACCGCAAATAGTGTCGGAGAAAAAATGATTCTTAACCTGCCGACTATTGAAGAATCGTACGATGTTGCACTCTATTATACTATCGGTCCCGAGTACGGAGATGTCGACGTCTTGTATGTCGGAAAAAAGGTTGGAACCATATCGGCGTTCAATAAAACAACAATGCCCGGCGGGAGATTTTTTTTGAAGAATCTCAAAACACAAAATAAGTCGTTACCATTGCAATTTGTTGTCAAAGGAAAACATCCGTCATCGTTGGGATATGCACTCGGTTTAGACGCGTTCGTTCTGACTCCAAACCGAAATTTTATATCGGAATGGTATATGATCGGACCGTTTGCTAATCCGCGGAGTGCCAGCCTTGTCCGGCTTGGCTTAGACATTCCATATCCACCGGAACAAGAGATCGATCTGAAGAAGACGTACCCCGGTGTTGATAATAAACCAATCGGCTGGACATTGGATAAAACTCCCGCGCACGGACGAATGGATCTATATAAGTATGATCCGTACGAACTGGTGGTAGTATATGCGCTGACATATGTGTATTCGCTGAAAGAACAAACACTGCCGTTGCTGCTCGGTTCGGATGACGGTGTGAAAGTGTTTTTGAACGACAAGGAAATCCATCGTTTTCTTGCTATCAGGATATCCGAACCCGATCAGGATCGCGTTTCGCTTGTATTGAAACAGGGATGGAACAAACTGCTGCTGAAGATAGAAAATAATTTCGGCGGATATAATTTCTACGCACGTATCCTTGATCCTGACAAAACCGTTGTTGTCAGTGCTCAACAAAAATTGATGAGATCAACACAAGTGAAAAAGGTGAGATAATGGTGTCCCGAATCATTGTTGTTTCGTTTCTTTGGCTGCTGAGGGCATCGTCACAGTCTGAGGCTCAGGTAATTGTAAAAGATGAATTTTTACGACTGAACGCAAAAACAAACGATCCGCTCTTTACAAATTATGCGGCTGCGATCCCACGGTCACGGTTCTTTGCCGATAAGTCGTACTTCATGAATTATTTCACGCCTGATAAACCGATCACGTACACAAGTCAATACGCGGGGGATTTTTCGGTAATATGGAAAGTCAACAATCTGGTGATCGACAGGATTCAGGATTTTGCAATGCAGCCGGTTGTGATTGCATCGTTTTCCGATATGGCAATCCTGGAGTATGAACCGTTTGCCAATATAAAAACACAAGAAACATTTTTTGTTTACTCGTCAGGCTCGGCGATCATCCATTATGAAATTGAGAACAGAGGAACAATTCCATATTCCATTAAACTTTATCCGCTCGTGTACCGGGCGGCAGACTCGATGAAGGTACTGCGGTATGATGCCGAAAATTATGGATATGTCTTCACGCATTACGAACCGTTGACACGTTTTATCAGCAACCTCTATAAAGAACGGGGTTATCCTTCCGAGTTCAGAAATCTTCTTGCCTGTACTCTGCCTGTCGACAGTTATGGAGCCGACAGTGCATGCACAGTGGAAGATTTTTATTTCACGGTCAAGAAAATGAGCAAAGCGCACGAAGATGTGAAGAATTTAAATGAGAAGAAGGATGGTTTTGTGGACTTCGTTTCGTTGCAGAAGAATGTCGTTCTAAAGCCGGGAGAAAAATATTCTGTCCGTTTTGTTCGCAGCGTCCAGGATTCTAAAAATGCCGAGAGTGAACTGATTGCCGATGCTCGTTCTGCCCTTGCCGCTAATCTGCAAACGTACGTTGATGAGAATGTAGAACTCTTTCGTACGATTCCACGGATTAAATTTAAATCAGACAAAGAACGCATGGTGTATCTCGGTGCGTTCAATCTCGTACGTCAATGTATGCTTCCCCCAAGCGGTCAAACATCCCACAATTTTTATGTTTTCTCGCGTAATCCGGTATGGGGATGGGGTCACGGACATCAGGTGATGCATGAATCGATCTCGATGATACCGTACGCATATCTTGACTCGTATTCCGCAGAAGAATCTCAGCGTGTTTATATTGAGCAGCAATATGAAGACGGACTGATCGCGTATCGTCATGGTCCGCGCGGTCCGCAAGTGTACCCCCACGAAGGGATTCCGACAACATCGGCTCCGTTCTTCGCCTGGACGAATTGGGAAATCTATTCAGTCAGTAAGAACAAACAGTTTCTAAAGGAAGGGTATGAAGCCGGCGCGAAGTTCATCCGTTATCTCGAAAAAGAACGGGATCAGGATCAGGATGGGATGTTCGAGTGGGGTCCGTACGGCATTATTGAAAACGTCCGTGACGGATGGAACGTCGTCTTTCAATTATTTTCCGAGGGAGAAGATGAGGGAAGGGATATCTCGCATGAATTGGATGTACTCGATCTGACGGCTGAAGTCGCCAATGAAATATACTACCTGAAACTTGCCGCCAAGGAACTTGGCGATACCGCAGGAGTACGAGAGTGGAGCGATAAATATGATCGTATTGCAAAACTCATCAATACCCACATGTGGGATCCTGTAGATAAGTTCTACTACAATGTCAGTATGAGCGATAATTCGTTTATGTTTGAGGGGAAAAGTTTAAAACGAAAAGAATTGATCGGATTTCTTCCCATGTGGGCGCGTGTCGCAACAAAAGAACAGGCGAAAGAGTTGGTGAAACATTTAACGAATGAAAAATCGTTCTGGCGTAAGTATGGCATACCGACGATCGCTGCCGACGATCCGAACTATACGCCGTTTGTCGATGGCTGCTGCCGGTGGAATGGTCCGGTGTGGCTGCTGTGGGATTACATGGTTTTTCAAGGGTTGAAGAATTACGGTTATGACGCGATTGCAAAACAAGTCGCAGACAAAATGATACTCGCCGTAACGACGCAACTCGAAATGAACCATCGTTTTTGGGAATCATACAGTCCCGATTTTCCTGTGCAGGAAAGTCCGTCAAATTATATTTGGGATTCCATCATGGCGAGAGTGTTGATCGATCTGTACAAAAAATAAGTGACTATGATAAATTTATCTGAACAGCCTCATCGCAGACTCAATATTCTCACGGGTGAATGGATCCTTGTTTCACCTCACCGTGCAAGGCGTCCGTGGCAGGGACAAATTGAAAAGAGTGTTGAAACAGAACTTCCCTACTATGATCCTCAATGTTACTTGTGTCCGGGGAACAGCCGTGCTCAGGGGATTAAAAACTCAAAGTACACTTCGACCTTTGTCTTTACGAATGATTTCAGTGCGCTGCTTCCGCAAAAAACAACAGAGGACTATAATGTGGAGAATCTATTGGTGGGGAAAACCGAATCAGGAATATGCCGCGTGGTGTGTTTTTCTCCAGATCATCATACCACATTACCCGAAATAAGTGTTGAAGCGATTCGCAATGTCGTCGATATGTGGACGACGGAATATGAAACTCTCGGGGCAATGAAAGATATCAATTATGTCCAGATCTTCGAGAACAAAGGTGCGGTAATGGGATGCAGCAATCCTCACCCGCATGGACAAATATGGGCGCAGAACGCCATTCCTGTTGAGCCGCAGAAAGAACTTCAGCAGAGTACAGCATATTACCAGAAGCACCACTCATGCATTCTTTGCGATTATCTTGCACTTGAACAAAAACAACGCGTCCGCATCGTCTGTGAGAATACTGATTTCGTTGCACTGGTGCCGTTCTGGGCTGTGTGGCCATTTGAAACGATGATCGTTTCCAAGCGTCACTGCTCATCGTTGAGTGATTTGAAAGATTCCGAAAAGAATTCATTTGCTGACATAATAAAACGATTGACCATTCGCTATGACAATGTATTTGAGACATCATTTCCTTATTCATCGGGCATTCACCAACAACCAACAGACGGCGGTAAGACTCACAAAGTTCATTTTCACATGCACTTTTATCCACCGTTGCTCCGTTCTGCTACGGTAAAAAAATTCATGGTGGGATATGAAATGCTGGCAAATTCGCAGCGAGATATCACTGCCGAATTCAGTGCCGAACGTTTACGCACATGTTCTGAAGTTCATTATAAATTAAATGAAATTGAACACGATGAAAAATATTAACAGATCAGTTATAGATTATTTAAATGAAATCGGTTTTGGAATAATTAATTTCAAAAATAATAATGCACTGCATTTAATCGAAAGAATTCCTCGTCACTTGTGTCGGGGTTATAAAATAAGATTAGATATTTTTTTCTAACGTAATACCTCGACGCTTGCGTCGGGGTGCTTCATTGGAACATTTTTCAATGAATTCAAGAAAAAGGCAATATTGTTATTCAAAACTTATCTGTTAGGGATTTTTAGAACTCGAGGAACTCACAAATGAAAAATGATATTCAAATCATTATCATCTTACTTATAGCAGTAATAAATCTTTCAGCTCAAACCGGATTAATAAAGAAATTCGAAATCAAACAGAACGATCTAACAATCACGCGTCCCGCACAGCCAAATAAATACATGGATAAGATCGGGCAGAAAGCAGCGTTATTGGGATTTGAGAACGGTTCATTCGAAATGTGGATTTGGCCGTGGAAAGTTCTACGCAATTTCGAAATTCAGTTTTTTGTTGGTACAACGACACAGCCGATCCTTGCGAAAGATATCCTGCGCGACATTTCTGTTACTCCGGAAGCAACAATACTCACATTTGTTTACGAATCGTTCACAGTGAAAGAAATAATTTTCATTCCTCACGATAAACCCGGTGCAATAATTCTTCTTGATGTGAATACAACAACTCCACTAACAATTGTTCCGGGATTCATGCCCGTCATGCAGCCGCAATGGCCGGCCGGAATCGGCGGACAGTACAGTTACTGGGATGACGGAATGAATGCGTATGTAATTTCCGAATCTCAACAGAGAGGATTGTTTTTATGCGGATCGCCCGTTGCTCAGCAAATGGCTGCGCCGCCTGCGCATATGTTCGCAGATAATCCGATTCAATTCAAGATTGATATCAAACCCGGTGATGCAAAAAATAATTTTATTCCGATCGCGATTGCAGGAAGTTCCGTTACGACAAAATATGATTCGGTGAAAGCGCTTTATAAAAACCTTCTCGGCAATATCGAAACATTATACAAAAAGAATTATGAGTATTACAAAAATCTTCGCAACACAACTGTTGAAGTGATAACACCGGATGAAAAATTGAATCTTGCTTTCGAATACGGAAAAGTTGCTCTCAACAATTTAATGGTTGATAATGCAACGTTAGGTAAAGGATTGGTTGCAGGTTACGGATTGAGCGGTGGCGGCGGTCGTCCAGGATTTGCGTGGTACTTCGGCGGTGATGCATTTATTAACTCGCTTGCAATGAACAGTTACGGTGATTATTCAACCGTGCGTGATGCACTTGAATTCACACAAAAATGGCAGCGGCAAGAAAATTATCCGATAAGAAAAAAGAATCCAACGGATAAAGTAATTGATGTTGGGAAAATGGCTCATGAACTTTCTCAAAGCGATGGACTGATTGATTGGTGGAACGATTATCATTTCGGGTATAATCATGCGGATACTTCTCCGTGGTATTTAGTTGCAATGGGAGATTACTTCAGAAAAACCGGCGATGTTGAGTTTATCAAAAAAAGCTGGAAATCTGTCGTTCAAGCTTATAAATGGAGTTTGAGTAAAGACAGCAACGGTGATGGGTTAATGGATTTACGTGGCGCCGGGCTCGGTGTGCTTGAGTTTGGTCCGCTCGTAAAAATATTTAACGATAACTACACGCAAAGTTTATGGACCCAAGGGATAAAAGAAGTGAACTTGATGGCAAAGTATACCGGCGATAAAGAAATAGAAACTGAAACTGAGAACCTTTTTCCGAAAGCACAGAAAGCGTTAGAAAAAATATTTTGGATAGATGATCTAAATTTCTACAGTTTTGGAGCGGCCGAAGACGGAAAGCAAATCAGAGATAAAAATATTTATTCTTCTACTTCAATTCTTTTTGGTTTGATGAACAACGAACGGAGTGTAAGTACAATCAAAAAATTTAATGAAGCCGATATGGTTACGGATTGGGGAGTACGGAATCTTTCAAACAGATCTTCTATGTATGACCCGACAAATTATAATTATGGGACGATATGGCCGTTCACCTCTTTTTTTATCGGTGCTGCACAATTCTATACACATTTTAATCTTCAAGGTTTAGAAACTGTCCGCAAGACCGCACAACATGCATTCGATTATGGAATCGGAATCGCTCCGGAAGTATTTTCGGGCGACATAAATACAAAGCTCGGCGAAGCTTACCACGATCAAGGATTCAGCATAAGTGGTTATATATTTCCGATGATGAATGGATTAATCGGAATGGAAGTTGACGCACTTAATAACAAAATTACTTTTGCACCCAAATTGCCGGCTGATTGGAAATATTTAAAAGTAAGCAATATCAAACTGGGAAATACAGTGGTGAGTGCAGAGTATAGAGTGCTGAATGGTGAAATGAAATTGTTAATAGATATGAATAGTGATAAAGAAATCGAATTTGAATATAACCCAGATTTTGAATTAGGTGTTGAAATTAATTCCGTAATGTTAAATGGAGGGAAGCTGGACTATGAATTTGAAAAAAATGAGCAGGCTTATCAGCTTAAAACAAATTTCAAAACAAAAGGGAAAAATGAATTAGTCATCAATTATAAACCATCGTTTGGAATTTATTTGCTCGCTACAACTACTCCGATTGGTGCGACGAACGAAGGACTGAAGATTATTTCTCAAAAGTTAGATGGGAAGAAACTTATTATAAGTTGCGAAGGCAAAGCGAACCGAAATTATGAATTAGGAGTGATGAATTTTGAATTAATCGGAAAAGTTATCGGCGCAGAATTTAAGAAGGGGAAGTTAATTGTTAACATTACCGGCAGCGGAGAAGAATTTATTAAACATGATGTTGTCATTGAAAAAAAATAACATTCGGGAAATATATAATCCATTGACCATAACAGGACACCATCAACAAAATTATCTTTATCAACGAGTCACATATGAAAAATTATTTATTTCTACTATTTGTTTTTCTTTTCTTCTTTGCGATAAACGTCTTCGCAAAAAATCCTAATTATATTTCCAACCGTCAGCCGCTCAATGAAAATCCTTATATCCAACTTCCTCTCGGATCAATAACACCGAAAGGGTGGCTGATGCAGCAATTCAAACTGTCTGCGAGCGGAATGACCGGTCATCTTGACGATATATGGAAAGATGTCGGTCCGGATAACGGTTGGCTTGGCGGGAGAGGTGATCCATGGGAACGTGGTCCGTATTGGATAGATGGTTTGACGCCTCTTGCTTATACATTAAAGGATTCTGCACTCATTAAAAAAGTTCAGAACTGGGTTGAATGGAGTTTAAATACCCAGCGGGCAGACGGATATTTTGGTCCACAGCGCGATACGACAAGGAAGTTTTCGGAAAAGGAACGCTGGCAGGCGTGGATGGAGAGAAACAAAGAAGATTGGTGGCCCCACATGGTAATGCTGAAGGTAATGGAGCAATACTACGATGCAACAAATGATAAACGTGTTCTGGCATTCATGCTGAAATATTTTAAGTACCAACAGACCCAACTGCCAACAAAACCTCTTTCGTACTGGACGCATTGGGCAAAATCGCGCGGCGGTGAGAATTTGCAAAGTATTTACTGGCTTTATAATAGAACGGGAGAACCGTGGCTTCTCAATCTTGCAGAGGTAGTGTTCTCTCAAACTGAAGATTGGACCGGAATGTTTGAGTCCGGCGATCCGAAGTATTGGCATGGAGTGAATACGGGAATGGGAATAAAACAACCCGGTGTGTACTACCAGCAATCAAAAGATGTACGGTATATTAGGGCGGTAAAAAAAGGGATTTCTGATTTGATGAAATATCACGGACAAGTGAATGGGATGTTTTCCGGCGACGAACTGCTTCATGGCACCGATCCGTCGCACGGAACTGAACTATGCACAGTAGTTGAATACATGTTCAGTTTGGAAACGTTGCTGCGAATTACAGGCGATGTGCAATTTGCAGAGATCTTGGAAAAACTTGCTTTCAATGCTTTGCCGGCAGGAGTCGAACCGGATTTTACGGGACGTCAGTACTATCAAACTCCTAATCAAATCGTTTGTGACACATTGTACCAAAATTTTAATACTCGGCATTGGGGAACTCATTTATTCGGATTGGAAGACGGCTATGGATGCTGCACGGCAAACTATCACCAAGGGTGGCCTAAATTCACGAGTCAATTGTGGCTTGCAACAAATGATACTGGCCTGGCACTATTGACATACGCTCCTTGTGAAGTGACTGCTAAAGTGGGGAATGGTATTCCGGTGAGTTTTATCGAAGAGACAAACTATCCTTTTGACGAAACAATCACTATAAAGTATACCGGGACACATGAAGCGGCATTTCCTCTCTATTTTCGGATTCCATCATGGTGTGTATCAGCACGCATCAGTGTCAATGGAACTTCAATGAGTACTCCTAAATCCGGTACAATCGAAAAGATTTATCGAAACTGGAAAAAAGGAGATGTGGTGACAATGGTTTTTCCGATGACGGTACGGTTGTCGAAGTGGTATGAAGAGTCGGTTGGAGTGGAAAGAGGACCGTTGGTGTATGCATTAAAGATGAATGAAGAATGGAGAAAGATAAAAGGAACAGAACCGTACGCAACATACGGCATCTATTCAAACGATCCATGGAACTATGGATTAATTATCGGAAATGAAAATTATCCTGATTCGAGTTTCAGCGTTCAAAAGAATGAACTCCAGACACAACCGTTTACAGTTACCGCCGCACCGCTACTGTTGAAAGTAAAAGCAAAACGCATTCCTGAATGGCAGCACTACGGGGGGGTTGCGGGCCCGTTACCGTGGAGTCCAATCCGTTCAAAATCACCGGTGGAGGAGATAACCTTGATTCCCTATGGATGCACGAAATTACGGATCTCGCAATTCCCGACTATTGAACAATAACACTTCACTAGAGACATGGACGAGAACCCCCATTCTGCGTTAGAAGAGTCTTCAGAATCGATATTTTTCTTTTAGAAACTAAAACTTGATCGACTTTTCGTCCACGTCTCTAGCGGGGGCTTTTTAAGAAAGGATCGAGTTATGAAAAAGTACACAATCTCTGCTGCTCTGTGTGCAATCGTTGCATACACAATAATAGCGCATGCGCAAATCACTCAACTGCGTCCCGTTGATGTCGGTGCGCGATGGAAAGCGGGAACTGCACATCCAAGTTTTGTTCCTGCATATTCCGGGGATACACTCAAGCCATTTGACGGCAACCAATTCAATGCGCTTGAAATGTTGAAGACCGATACATTGACGGTGACAGTGCAGTTTGATACATCGGTGAATATTGAGAAGGCAAAAGTGTATTTCTGGCACGGAGCCGAGTGGATGCTTGAATCTGCAAATTCCTTGACCGATCTGGATTCAAAATCCGGGACGTATGCAAAACTTGTTGCGGTCAGATCGGCGAGCAGATTCCAATGGGACTCATCGTCATTCACAATGAAAAAAGTTTCCGTCGTACGTCTTTCCGTAAAAAATCCATCTGATTCAAGTATCCGGTTGGGAGAATTGGTTTTGGAAGGAAGCGTTACGTTCACAAAATTTGTTCTTCTTCCTCAGCCGATCAAGATGGTACCGTCAACATCATTGCAATTGCAATTGAAGATTCAGGATGCAGAAGGAAATTTTCATTCGAACTTCATTACCTCACCGATCTCATGGAAATCTTCCAATCAATCCATTGCAACGGTTGATGAATTTGGAAAGGTGACGGCAATTGCGCTGGGCAATTGCGAGATTAGTGCTCAAACGCTGGATCAAAAATTAAAAGGAGTTGCACCACTGAGTGTCGTGAATGATTTCCGCTCTCCCAAAGTGAAACCGATGTATCCTAAAGTTGTTCTTGTTCTTCAAGATCCTACCATGCCGGGAGGAAGCAAGATCCATCAAATGTTTGGGTGGAGGGATCCTGCGGTGCTGGCACAATCTTTAGTGAAGCATTTTACAGAAGCAACCGACAGCGTTGTCAATTTCCAAATTGTTGAGACTATAAATGCAAGCATCTTGTTTACTCGATATTATGGAAATTTTCTTACAGCAACACAATATGTCAATTTACTTCAGGAACCAGGTTGGAAATCATTAAGAGCTGCAAGTGATTCCGGAAAGATATCGTTCGATTATCGAGAATTTGTCAAGTATTATAAATTCGATGAGCGGCGAAATCTAGGGGAGATTGATGAAGTGTGGGTCTATACTGGACCGTTTTTGGGTATGTACGAATCACAACTGATGGGACCCAAAGCATTCTGGTGGAACTCTCCGCCGATCAAAGATGGAACAGCGCTGACCAAACTTCTTTCGGTAATGGGACTGAATTATGAACGGGGTGTCGATCAGGGATTCCACAGTTTTGGTCACAGGATGGAAAGCGCAATGATTCAGGCATACTACGAAGCAACCGGATTGAACTGGAATCCGAAACGTGCAAATCCAACACCGTGGGATTTGTTCACTCGTATAGAAAAAGATGTGCCTGGTGGTGCTCATGTTGGTAATGTTCATTTTCCACCGAACGGTACCTCAGATTACAATTACGGAAATACGACATTAGTAACATCGTATGCTGAGAACTGGTATCGGTATCCTTTTCTGTTGAATCAGAATTCACAAGTGAACGTGCAAACATGGAACTATCAACCGGGTGAGCCATTGGCGGAAGGGAATGATCATATTGGATACTTGCGGTGGTGGTATGGACATTTACCTCGGTACGAAGGAGTGAGCGAGGGTGTGTTGAATAATTGGTGGCACTATACATTGGATTATGAGGCTGCGGTTGCTCTTGCTAAATCTACTCCGCCGCTTGGCATCAATAATCATGGAAAAAATTCGGCGCCGAATGAGTTTAACCTTGGACAGAATTTTCCAAATCCCTTCAATCCTTCAACAACCATACAGTTTACGCTTTCGGAACCGAGTCATGTCGTATTGAAGATCTATGACTCACTCGGACGAGAGGTGTCAACGTTGATCAATGAGGAATTAGGAAGGGGTCCTCATGCGGCGTTATGGAATGCTTCAGAGAAAGCAAGCGGTGTTTACTACTACCAGTTATCTACTTGTGAAAGAACGATTGCAAAAAAAATGGCACTCATAAAATGAAGATTATACGTACACTTTTGATTTTTATTGGAATTTTACTGGGAACAATTTTCGGACAGCACAAATATTCTGTCATGTTGGTGACAGCATCCGATAAACTTTCCTCTGAAGAGCAGGCAGCATTGCTATATATTCAATCACATACATCTATAACGGGACAGAGTGTTCCACTATCAAAAATAAAAACGGTAAGTCCAAAAACGAGAGTGGTGTGGTTTCATCTTTCCGATTCTCTTCAATTGAAATCGGTGTTGAAGATGAAGAATGAACTAAAAGTCCTTCGGAGTTTGTTTGAGAAAGGTACAAATGTTCTGTTCACCGATTATGCCGCTCTGCTGCCGTACGAACTCGGGATCGAAAAGAATAAACCGGCTATTCGAATCGATACCATCCAAAATGATTGGTTGTGGGACAAACGAGGGTTTCAAGGATTCCGCGGTCATCCGTTGTTCGAAGGAATGTTTGGCGGTGAGTACTTCTGGGATCCGAATGAAGATCAATTGCTGCCGTTTATTGGATATTTTAACGAGCAATTTCCCGCTAATGGAAAAGTCATCGGCGTCGATAAAGCGTATGTTTTTGTTTATTCAAAGACGAAATTGGTAATCGAATATTCATCAGCAAAAGGTAAAATGATCTCAATCGGCTCGGGCATTTATTTTTCGCGTGAGAATAATATGAGGAAGAATCTCGAGCGGTTCATTGGAAACAGTATCGAATATCTTGCCGGCAAGAAATTCGACACTCCTGCCACATATTGGGAACGTTTTGAAAACAAACCAAAAGAATTTGCTGTTCAAACAACACCTCTCAAGACTACATCACAACGATTGATGTCTGATCTTCCTGATTGCGGAATGATGATTGAGAATGCTTCTTCATCAAATCAATTTTACGATGTTGCAGGACGACGGGCTCTGTTCATGGGAAAAGAAAATGGAGGAATCGATGAATTGTGGGTTCATCCGTATAAAGTTCTCTATCAATATCGGGCAGGTATTGTATCTAGCGATTCGATCGCATGGCTAGATCAATTTCCTGTAAAGATTCAAGTCCGTCCCGAATCGTTTACCCGTATCTATACCACGCCGCTCGGTGAATTGAAAGAGATTGTTTTCAGTTCTTTGTGGAAAGCAGGCGGAGTAGTTCATTATAAAAGTTCGAGCCCGTTGCAGATCGTTATTCGCTGCAAGAGTGATCTTCGATGGATGTGGCCCTACGACGTGAATACTCTGGGTGATGTCTATTATGGTTACGACAAACAATTGAATGCGTTGCACATCAAAGATGTCAGCGGAGATTTTTACACACTCATCGGTAGCGATATCCCGCCGCAGAATGTTCTCTCCGGGCAGTACGACACAATACGGTGGGACCACGATGCTTTCTCTGCAATTCAAAGCAATGCCAATATCGTTGCGCACGCAGCAAATTATGCACTGACACTGGAGAATGATTTTACGTTGAACATTGCCGTTATCGGAACCAATGAAGGGATGGAATCTGCGTTGAATGAATACAGAACGATGCTTGAGAATCCGAGAAAAGAATATGAAGAAGCGGTGAATCATTACCGCCAACTGATCTCATCAACTGTCACAATTACGAGTCCTGACAAAAATTTCAATTCACTGTTCAAATGGGCGATCGTCGCCACGGATAAATTCTTTGCGTACACTCCCGGTGTTGGCAAGGGATTGCTGGCAGGATATTCCACGACAGCGCGTGGATGGAATGGAGCGCAAAAGGTGAGCGGGCGTCCCGGATATGCGTGGTATTTTGGCCGTGATGCCGCGTGGTCATCGTTTGCCATTGATGACTATGGGGATTTTGACATGGTACGGCAACAGTTAGAATTTTTTGAACAGTATCAAGATCCCGCCGGTAAGATCTTCCATGAAATATCGACCAGTGGAGTTGTTCATTATGATGCTTCAGATGCAACTCCACTATATATAATACTTGCTGGACACTACATCCGTGCTTCAGGAGATGTTGATTATTTAAAATATAGTTGGAATAAATTGCTAAAGGCGATGGAATTCTTATATTCTACAGACACCGATGGTGACGGTTTGATTGAAAATACGAACGTCGGACATGGTTGGGTAGAAGGAGGTGCATTGTTCGGTGCTCATTCGGAATTTTATCTTGCTTCGCTATGGGCGCAAGCATTAAAAGAAATGTCATTTAGCGCATCGATAATGGGGGATAATGTGTTGAGCGCTAAATATAGCACAGATTTCGAACGTGTAAAGGATATTCTTAACAATGATTTTTGGAACGATTCGACACAATTTTACAATCTTGGGAAATTGAAAAACGGGACGTACCAAACTGAAAAAACGGTCCTTCCAGCGGTTGGAGCATATTTTAATCTATTGGATGAGAAAAAGGTTCGTTCGATGCTCGATGAATATGCAACGAACGGTTTCTCGGCGGATTGGGGAATACGCATCGTTAATTCGTCGTCGTCATTGTATAATCCGACAGGATATCATTACGGAAGTATATGGCCTCTTTTCACAGGGTGGGCTGCGCTTGCCGAATACGAGTACGGGAATTCGACGCAAGGGTTCATGCACATCTGGAATAATCTTCACATAAAAAATCACTGGGCATTAGGATTTGTTGAGGAGGTAATGCACGGTGCTGTGTACAAACCGACGGGCGTGTGTCCGCACCAGTGCTGGTCAGAAACCAATATCCTTCATCCCGCCCTTACTGGAATGGTCGGATGGAAGCCTAATGCTGTCAAAAAAGTCGTTGACTTCAAACCTCGTTTCCCGATGCAATGGGATATGGTTGAAGTAAGTAATCTAAAGGTCGGCGAAACCGTTATTCGTTACACAATGAAACGCGGCGTGAATCAAACCGAGTACTCGTTTATGCTTGAGCGCGGAACACCCATTGATATTAATTTCGCTCCCGAGCTACCTGCTGGCATGATTATCACCGGCGCAATTATTGACGGAAAAGAGGTAACAGTCGGAAGCGATACACAACGAGGCGTTTTGGCAAAACCGATTATCATTGGATTAAATAAAAATACATCCGTTGTGTTACGTCATACCAAAGGGATAGGACTGCATGCCGTTACTCCGGAACCACAGCCTGGAGATAGTTCGTTAGGTTACAGGATTATCAGAACAGAACTGGTGGGTGCAGAATATCGGATAGACCTGGAAGGGAAAGCCGGAGAAGAAAAAATCTTTATTATCAATCATTTCGACAATGCTATCACCGATGTTGTTGGTGCCGAACTTCTGCCGACAAATCAAAAAGGAATTGCCGGACTTCAGGTACGATTCAGTCCATCAAACAATCGCTATTCGGCTCAACGTGTCACAATTCATATGAAATAATATGACCAAAAAAGATCGCAATTCTCAACACCGACCTGTTAAGAGGATTACAGCCAGAGATATTGCCGTTCAGTTGGGAATATCTGAAATGACCGTTTCGCGCGCGTTGAACAAACGGGGATACGTTGACAAGACAACACGGGAAAAAGTTCTCGCAATGTCCAAAGAACTTGGATATAGTCCGAACCATATTGCAAAGAGTCTTGTGCTGAAAAAAACGCACACGATCGGTGTCGTAGTGCCGGAGATTACTCACTCATTTTTTCCAGAAGCTATCCGTGGAATTGAAGAAGCAACGTATAAAGCAGGATATCAATTGATACTTACTCACTCTGCTGAAGATTCCGAACGAGAGCGAAACGCAATAAGAACACTTGAATCAAAAAGGGTTGACGGAATTCTTATTTCGGTGGCACAGAGTGTTAAAGATCATACAGCGTACAAAGATTTAATCCGAATTGGGACGCCAATTGTTTTTTTTGACCGTTGTGTTCCCGGCATAGGTGCAAGTTGTGTCAGTATTGATGATGAACAGAGCGCGAAACATATCACAGAACATCTCATTTCTCACGGATATAAAAAAATAGCTCACCTTAGCGGTCCACAAAGTATTTCGATCGGTCGTGCTCGACTTAATGGATTTAAACAAGCTCTAAAAGATAATAATGTTACTTGCTATGAAGAATTGATCGTTCAATCCGGTTTCCACGAATTGAATGGCTACGACGCAATGAAAAAAATACTCTCTATGAAAAAGAATAAATATCCACGGGCAGTCGTTGCCGTCAATGATCCTGTGGCTTTTGGTGCAATGAAAGCAATTCAAGAAGCAGGTTTACGTATTCCGGAAGATATCGCAATCGTTGGTTTTTCTGATGATATCCGTGCCGTATTGATGCCAACGCCACTTACGACTGTTCGCCAACCTGCATATGAAGTTGGAAAACGCGCAGCACAAAAACTTCTTGCATTCATTGAGGGGAAATCTGAATCAATTGATGAGATTATTGTGAATACTGAACAAGTAATTCGCAGATCATGTGGTTGTAAGATGCGGTGACCTCATCTTGATCAATTTGCAGGATGTTCATTTACTGATTCTGATATACGAGTATGATTATTTACTGTCACTCATTCCATCTCTACCTCTTTTAACAGGGGGACGAATAGAAACAGGTTTTCCATCGATTGCAGATTGCCGTAGAGCCTCCCTCACGCAAAATGTCTCAACCCCTTCTTCAAGATTCGGTGAATATGACTTTTGATTCATTAGAGCATCAGCGAAATAATCCGCGTAATTGGCAAATTCACCGTAATGCATTCCGTAAATTTCACTATTGAAATAATATAACTCATAAGTAACTCACATTGTGAGTTACTCTTTTTGAGAAAAATTCGCCGAAGGCGTA